>ENA-OURU01001395-OURU01001395.1-human-gut-metagenome-genome-assembly--contig:-NODE-1395-length-30214-cov-4.609868_pt1 | contig 30214 bp, 20 predicted proteins | sample MGYA00242137_ERZ509064 | MGnify/ENA primary metagenome ERZ509064 (study PRJEB26280, sample SAMEA2338777) | human gut metagenome | biome: human gut; feature: human-associated habitat; material: faeces...
AAAGCCAGTCTTTTCCATCCGACTTGGCTCTCCGCAGCTTATCTACTTCTTCATTATACCCTTCCCGGATAATATTTCCCTCTTTCATTGCGATCGGAGGCTCTTCCCGGATCGCTTTCGTCACAAGATCGCACAGATCTTCCAGTGCGTCCAGATCTTCGTAGATCTCCTGCAGCAGAGGTACTTTCATCTCCTCTAAAATATAACGGATCGGTGGCAGCATCTCAAGAGAGCTTTTAAATGCCGTCAGATCCCTCGGATTTGCCGAACCATAGGTAATCTTCGTGATCAGACGTTCCAGATCATAAACCGGGGAAAGATATTCTCTGATCTCTTCCCGTGAAATCGCCTGTTCTTTTAATTCTTCCACCGCATCCAGCCTTCGGTTGATCTCATTTTTATCAATCAGAGGCTGCTCCACGAACTTTCGCAGGGTACGTGCTCCCATGGCGGTTCTCGTCTTATCCAGCACCCACAGAAGGGAACCTCTTTTCTGCTTTTCCCGGAGTGTCTCGCACAGCTCCAGATTTCTTCTTGTCGAGCTGTCCAGCATCATATATTTTCCCGTTACGTATGGAGTCAGATGCGTCAGGTTGGAAAGGGAATTTTTCTGCGTTTCCAGCAGATAAGTAAGTAATGCCCCTGCACTGATTACACCACAGTCATAATCCTCCAGCCCCAGTCCTGCAAAACTTGAAACCTTGAAATGCTCCAGCAGTTTCTCCCTGCACATGGCATCATCAAAATACCAGGAATCCAGAGAATAAATTGTAATCCCCAGTTTCTCTTTCATCGTATCCAGATCCATACCGCTCATATAAAAAGCCTCATTGCAGATGATCTCCGATGGAGAGAATTTATAAATCTCATCCATCAGCCTGCTGCCGTCCGGAAGTTCCGTCACAAAATAATCTCCTGTAGAAATATCTGCAATGGACACTCCGTACCGGTCTGCAATATAGACAATGCACATAATATAATTATTCTTCGTCTCATCCAGTGCCTGCGTATCCAGGTTCGTTCCCGGAGTTACGATCCGCACGACCTCACGCTTTACGATTCCCTTCGCCTGCTTTGGATCTTCCACCTGCTCACAGATTGCCACTTTGTATCCTTTGGCAACCAGCCTGTTCAGATATCCTTCCACCGCATGATAAGGGACTCCGCACATTGGGGCACGTTCTTCCTGCCCACAGTTTTTCCCGGTCAGTGTGATCTCCAGTTCTCTGGATGCAGTCAGTGCATCCTCAAAGAACATTTCATAAAAATCGCCTAAGCGATAGAAGAGAATGCAGTCCTGATACTGGGACTTGGTCTCCATATACTGCTTCATCATTGGTGTTAACTCAGCCACATTCAAACTCCTTCATCTGTAAAATCTATTTTTGCATACAAAATGCGGTCCAAACCATACCAGATGGTTTTTCCTGCACAGATAGCATCATAAAGTAAAAAAACCGGAAAGAAAACCCATTAAAAAATGGGTTCTTTCCGATGTATTATAGCATTTTTATCTTTTCTGTTCAACCTGCATTACATCATCTGCAATCTGTTCTGCAGTCAGATGATTTTCCAGCAGTATCTCTTTCACGTCATACCGGTCAATGAACTCTTTTTTCAATCCGTAGTTCAGAACCTTCATGTCACTGTCGCCATAGAAACGTGCGATCTTCTCTCCAAATCCACCATTGAGGATTCCATCTTCCAGCGTGACCACGATATCATGATCTTTCTTCAGTTCTTTCAGGAGTTCTTCATCCAGCCCTGTAATATAATATGGATTGATCACTGTCGGTACAGTTCCTGTCTTTTCCCCGATCAGGTCTGCTGCCTGTCCTGCAAGTCCGTAGAATGTTCCAAGTCCGATGACCGCAACTTTTGAACCTTTTCTCGTCACTTCATACTGATCCAGTCTTCTGAAATCCTTTTTCACTTCTTTTCCGTCTGAGATCATTGCACCACCCGGAAGTTTGATCGCAACCGGATACTCTGTCTGCTCCACGCTCCAGTCCAGCATGGCAAGATACTCTTCTTTTGTTGTCGGTGCAAGATAGACTAAATTCGGAATATTTCCAAGCATCGGCATATCCTGCAAACCTAAATGAGTCACATCATTCATTCCATAAACAGAACCTGCAAAAATCACGATCGTTGCCGGATTTTTATCAATGCATAAATCCTGGGAAATCTGGTCAAAAGTTCTCTGTATAAAGGAACTGTAAACTCCATACACCGGCTTCCCTCCGTTGGCTGCGATTCCTGAAGCAAGTGCCACGGCAGTCTCCTCCGCAATTCCCACATCCACGAACTGTCTTCCGGCTTCTTTTCTTTTATCTTCTGTAAATCCCATGACTGTCGGTGTTCCTGAAGTGATCGCAACAACCGTCGGATCTTCTTTCATCTTTTTCAGAAGATAATCTCTCGTCACAGAAGAGTAATCTTCTCCGTCTGCCGGATAAAGAGGCATTCCGGTCTTCAGATCAAACGGAGCATTATAATGCCACTGCTCCTTGTGCTGCTCTGCAGGGGCATATCCCTTTCCCTTCAGCGTATTGATATGAACGACCACTGCATGGTCTGTATCTTTTGCTTTCTGAAATGCCTCGATCAGAGCGGCTGTATTATTTCCTTCGTTTACATAAATATAATCCAGTCCCATTGCCCTGAACAGATTGCAGTCTGCCTTGCCGTCTGTCTCCCGCAGAAGTTTTAAATTCTGGTAAAGCCCTCCATGGTTCTCTGCTATGGACATATCATTGTCATTGACTACAATAATCAGGTTGCCACCAAGCTCTGCAGCATAATCCAGTCCTTCCAGTGCCTCTCCGCCACTCAGAGATCCGTCTCCGATGACTGCGATCACATTCCCTTTTTCGTCTTTCAGGTCTCTTCCCTTTGCAAGTCCGCAGGCAAGGCTGACCGAAGTAGAGGTATGACCTACCGTAAAGAAATCGTGTTCACTTTCACCCGGATTGGTATATCCCGATACATCATCATAATGTTCTTCATACAGATAGGCATCTTTTCTTCCCGTCAGCATCTTATGTGGATAGCTCTGGTGTGATACATCGTACACGATCTTGTCCTTTGGTGATTCAAATACATAATGCATTGCAATGGTTGCTTCTACCATACCAAAATTCGGTCCAAAATGTCCTCCATGCTTACTTGCCCTGACAAGCAGTGCCTGTCGTATTTCCTCTGCAAGAACCGGCAGTTCCTCCAATGTCAGTTTCTTTACATCAGCCGGTCCGTTGATCTTCTCAATATACATTTTCTAATTCTCCTCTTCTTTTTCCCAGGACAGGACTCCTGTCTCTACTGCTTTCTGATAACGTGATATTTTATATTTCAGCCGTTCCATCGTTGCATTGATCTGTCGCCGCTGTTCCTCCAGCACTTCATACTGTTCCTGTAAAAGATCTCTGCGTGCCTCGATCGTACTGTCCCCCATCTGGTACAGTCGCACATATTCGATCAGTGCCTCGATCTGGACACCGGCACTCCGCATACATACTGCCTGTTCTACCCAGCCCAGGTCTTTTTCCTGATAATCCCGGATTCCGCCCGGTGTACGCGGAACCGGCGGGATCAGACCGATCCTTTCATAATATCGCAGCGTATCCTGGGAAATCCCGTATTTTTCACTGACTTCCTTGATCGTCAACATCGATCACCTGCCCTTTCTTTTTTCACAAGAACTATAACACTTGGAGTCAGCTCCAGGTCAAGAGGATTTTTCTATTTTTCTTTTTTCATCCTGTTTCCTTTATATTGTCTGTTCTCTTTTTAAAAAGTTCCTATAAAATCCAACTCCGATCACAGAGGTAAGCAGCTCTGTTACCGGGAAAGTCAGCCAGAAATACTGCAAACCGAATCTTGAAAAAATATATCCCAGCGGCACAAAAAACAACACGGTTCTCACGATCGTCAGTACCGAACTCTTCACGGCATATCCGATTGCCTGGAAAAAGACCGGAAAGATCAGGGAAGTGACCATAAAAATAAAACTGATCCCGATGTAATGGAATCCGTTCGTTCCTATTGCAATCACCTCGCTGTCGCCGGAGAATACAGCCAGCATCTGTCCAGGCAGAAACTCAAAACACAAGGTACCAAGAAACATCAGACATTCTCCCATGATCAGAGAATCTTTCAATACAAGCCTGCACCTTTTTATATCCTTCGCTGCATAATTATAACTGATCACCGGAACAATGCAGGTCTGTAATGCTCCCAATGGAATAAAAAAGAAGGTCTGCCACTTATAATATAATCCCAGTGCGGTAACTGCCTGGTCTGAAAATCCCGCCAGGATCAGATTCAGTCCGAGAATGTAGAGCGTATAAGCTGACTGCATAATGATATTGGGGATTCCAAGCTGATAGATTCTTTTTATATAACCGGAATAGCAGGATCTCCTGGGCGGTCTGTACCACGCTTTTTCATTACGATCAAGGCTGCCACGATCTGTCCTGACACCGTTGCTACTGCTGCACCGGAGATTCCCATTTCAGGCATGCCCAGCATTCCAAAGATCAGAAGCGGATCCAAAATGATATTGACGACTGCACCTGCGATCTGAGCGATCATTGGTGTCCTCATATCGCCCTCTGCCTGCAGGATCTTACTCCAGATTCCCTCCGTAAAAAGACCAATGCTGAAAAGACAGACGATCCTGCCGTATGCCACCACATCCCGGATCACTTCCGGGGAATCTGTTGACATACCGGCATATGCCGGCAGCGTAACATAGCAGACTGCTGCAAAAATAATCCACAGGATCAGTCCCAGCGGTGTACCAGTTCCCGCCACCTCTTCTGCTTTTTTCTTCTTTCCGATTCCAAGATAATACGCCATATCAGTATTGATACCGACTCCTGTTCCCACTCCCAGTGCGATCATGAGAAGCTGCACCGGATAGATGATCGACAATGCCGTAAGTCCGGTCTCCGAATACTTTCCTACAAAAAAACTGTCTACAATATTGTATAATGCCTGGATCAGTTGTGCCAGCATGACCGGTGGTGCAATTTTTAACAGGATCCTGCTGACCTTTTCTGTTCCGTAAAAATCTGATGTTTCCATAAAACCCTCTTTATTATTTAGCAAATCAAGTTTTCCTTCATTTACAATAGAATAACACAGATATTTATATTTTTAAATGTTGTGTGCGTTTTCATTTACTTTTATAAATATCTGTGTTACCAGTTGAAAGCATTTTTCAATTTTTATCTTATCTCTTATTCATACCGTAACGCGTCGATCGGGTTCATGTTGGCTGCTTTCACCGACGGAATCAGTCCGAAGATTACTCCGATCAGCGTAGAGAACAGGACTGCCACTACAATTGCTGTACCGCTGATCGCCACAGGCACAGCGGAAACTCCCGAGATAATATACGCCAGTGCGATTCCCACCGCAACACCGATGATTCCACCAAGCAGAGTCAGTACTGCTGCCTCTGTCAGGAACTGGAACAGGATTCTCTTTTTTCTTGCTCCCAGTGCCTTTTTAAGTCCGATCTCTCTTGTACGCTCTGTGACCGATACAAGCATGATATTCATAACTCCGATTCCTCCTACTAAAAGAGAAATACTGGCGATCCAGATCAACTGCTGGTTCGTCGAATTGCTGATCTCCTGGATCTGGGTTGCCTGCTTCAGCAGATCTTCCCCTTTATATTTGATGGAATCATCGGATACAGACAGATAAGAATTAAGGATCTCTGCTGCATCTTCCCCTGCTTTTGTCATATCATCCGTCGATGTGGCACGTACTACCACATTCTGTGGTTCATCATACTGATACAGGGTCGGCCATACTGTATCAGGAACGCAGACCATTCCACTTCCATCATTTGATATATAGCGATTGTAATCATCCATGGAATTGATCACCGGCTGGGATGCCGCTTTTCTGGCAATCAGACCGATCACCGTAAACGGTTCTCCTTTCATTTCAATCGTCTTTCCGATCACATTCCCGTCCGGGAACAGATTGGATGCAGAAGTCTTGTCAAGCAGTGCAACTTTTCTGTTCTCCAAAAAATCTTTCTCTGAAAATCCACGTCCTTTTGTAATCTGATAACCATATACATCCAGATAATCAGAGTCTACTCCCATGATCGTTCCGTTGGAAAGGGACTGGGAGCCGTTAAAGACGGCATCATATTCATTTCTTGTATAGTAGAGTGCTGCTGTCTCCACTGCATCAGATTCTTTTATTTCCTCCAGTACATCCTTACTGATCACCGGTACTCCGTCCGGGACATTTCCATAGCTCAGATCAATCGGCCATTCTCCCTGGTAAAGCTGGATATTCACTGCATTATTTCCTGCTCCTACCAGATTTTCCTTGATCTGTTCATTTGTTCCCTTGATTGTTGATACAATTGCAATGATCGAGCCGATTCCTATGATGATTCCAAGCATCGTCAGAGCAGATCTTAATTTGTGGTTCCAGATTCCCTGAAACGCAAGTCTGATATCTTCCAGCATAGAAATCCCCCCTTACTTATAATCATATAATGTATCTGTCGACTTTGTCTTCGCACCTTCCCGAACATCTCTTCCATATGGAAATGCAATCTCGTCATCCAGGCTCAGACCGGATACAATCTCCAGAGAACCGGATACATTTTTTCCAACTTCGACATACTGCTTTTTCAATTTCCCGTTATCACCCTTTTTATATACATAATATTGGTTTCCGTCTTCCCTGACAAACATCTGCTCAAGATAGATTTCATCCTCATCCTGGGAAGAAAGATCATCAATACTCAGATTTACTCCGTCTCCATTGGAAAGTTCCGCGTCCCCATGGATCACTGCTGTGAATGGATAATAAGAAAGATTTTCATTATTTCCGTCCGAATATCCTGTTGACGGTGAACTGCTGACTCCGCTGATCGTCGCCTCATAAGTCATCCCGCTGGTCCATGACGTAACAGTCACAGTCATTCCCTCTTTGATCTTATCAAATGCTGTCTCTGCCACACGCCCTGTCACATAAAATCCATCCTCACCTACAACACTGATGATCGGTGTATTTTCCAGTCTTGCTGTCTCTTCATCCGTCACCGATTTTACGGTTCCTTCCACTGTACTGGTTACGATCGCATTGTCTACCTTTTTTTTCAATTGCTTCAGTTCCAGTTCGGCTGTTCTCTGCTCCAGTTCCAGCTCTTTTAACCGTTCTTCCTTCTCCTGAATCTCTTTTGCCAGCTCTTCTTTTGTAGGTCCATCTGAAATTCCCGGATCATCCGGTTCAGATGGATCTTCCGGCTCGGACGGTGTATCCGGTTCGTCCGGTACATCCGGTTCAGATGGTGTGTCCGGCTGGTCTGGCTGAACTGGCTTGATGATCTGACCATTCTTTCCATCCAGTGTCCATTCATAAAGAATCCTGGTCGGATTATCCTTATCATCTACCACCTCAAATGTGCAGATTTCTCTATTTTCCAGCACTTTCAGCATAAACTGTGCATGAACCGTCACCCCAGGTGCACAGAGATACCGGTAAGGTTTTTCTTCTGTTCCGTCACCATCCTCATTGTACGGAACGGACTCTTCCGTAATCTTATCATAAATCTTTGTTCCCTTTAATTCTTCCGGGAAGGGTTTACCGGTCTCTTTTCCATCTGTCACCGTTGAATCCTGATCCGATCCTGCCGTTCCGGTATCCGTATTTCCTTCCCGAGCAGTCATATTCTGCCTCTGCACTGATGCTGTTGTCCTGCTCTTCCCTGTATCTGCGTTTACGACTGTATCTGTTCCTGCCGCACTGGTCTTCACAACTGTATTGGTCCCTGCTACATTTCCTTTTGCAACCGCTTTTGTTCCACGCAGTTGCTTCAGTTCTGCTTCAATATTCTTACGGTTTAAGGCAATTCCCTCAATCTCCATCTGCTTCATTTCTTTTTCCATCGTTGCCAGAGTTGTATCATAAGCAACCAGACGATCCCCGATCTTAACCGTATCTCCGGCTTTAACATAGACTTCTTTCACAGTAAGAGATTCATCATAATAGATATCCTGGTTCATATTCGTTGTTACAGTTCCGTAATCAGAGATTTCAGAACCGCTGGACCAGCCACCGGAATTCATATTACTGACAGGAGCTACTTTTACCGCTTTTCCGCTTCCCTGCACAGCCGCAACAATGATCCCGGTCAACAGGACTGCTGCCGCAACGCCGGAAACCGAACCGATCAGGATCTTTTTCTTATTCTTTTCCATTCTCCTGCTCCTCTCCGTCCTTCAATCTTCCATCTTTGATCATCACCATCCGGTCAGCACACCCTGCGATCTGTGCATCATGTGTGATCATCAGCACTGTCATTCCTTCCTGATTCAGTTCTGAAAATAATTCCATGATCTGCCGTCCCGAAACCGAATCCAACGCTCCCGTAGGCTCATCTGCCAGCAGAAGATCAGGGCCGGTAACGATTGCTCTTGCGATGGCCACACGCTGCTTCTGTCCTCCTGATAACTGCGTCGGTCTGAAATCCAGGCGATCCCCAAGTCCGACCCGTTCCAGTGCTGCCTTCGCCCGCTCCATCCGCTCTTTTTTGGATACATTGGAATAAAGAAGTGGCAGTGCTACATTATCCAGTGCTGTCTGTTTTGGCAGCAGATTAAATGTCTGAAAGACAAATCCAATGGAGCGGTTTCTGATCTGTGCCATTGTCCGGTCGTCAAAATCCTTCAGGTCTGTCCCGTTGAGCTGATAGACCCCGGAACTTGCCACATCAAGACATCCGATGATATTCATCAGAGTCGTCTTTCCTGAACCCGAAGGTCCCATGATCGCAACATATTCTCCGCGTTCTACCTGAAAGCAGATATCTTTCAAAACAGGGACTGTCAGTTTGTCCTGAACGTAATCTTTATATATATGTTCTAACTTCAGAAGCATTATTCGTCCTCCATTCCTCCATCTTTCTGCAGATTTTCAGATGTCCCGTCTTCCGGTTCTGCCTCTGTTCCATCTTCCGGCTCTGTTCCTGCAGTTCCATTCAGTTCATCTTCACTGATTCCACTTTCATTATTCACTGCCGTATTTTTTACAACCGCTGCACCTTTTTTGCAATCTTCGCTTGGCCACACGATATAATCCGTATTCTTCAGTCCGTCCAGTACTTCCCAGGTATCCATATCCTCATTTTTCTCACCCAGTTTGATCTCTCTCTTTTCAAGGCGGTCATTCTTGCCTGCCACCCATACATACGGAGCATCAGAATCTGCATCTACGATATAGGAACTCATCAGCCACATACCAGAATCTGTCTCACTTCCTGTTCCGGGTTCAACATAGACGTGCTGTCCGAGCATCAGCCCTTCACTTTTCTCCAGTGTCACGTAAAATGGATATTTCGTTGCCTGCTGGGAACTGTCAGAACCGGAATAATAGCTGTTCTGAGAACCACTCTCCGGCTTTTCCGTATCAATAGAATCCACTGTTCCCTTCCATATCTGCGTCTCATCCACTCTTGAACGAATCGTCACTTCCATTCCCGGTGAAAGATTTCCAATATTCTGCTCGCTGATCTTTCCTTTGATCCGGTATTTTCCTGTAGAAAGAATACTCATAAACGGTTTCTTTTCTCCGGTAACATCATCATATCCCTGCTCCTCGTTAATTTCCTGAACGATTCCTGAAATCGTAGATGTCACAACAGAAGATTCCAGGTTCTTTTTCATACGGTTTACTTCCAGTTCTTTTACTTTATAATTGTATTCTTCCTGCTTCACATTGGTCTGAAGTTCCTGGATCTGAGTCGTATAAGATAACTGCTCACTGGCCGGGGCATTCTTTTTCTCCGCTGTCAGGGTCGCAATCTGGTTATTCAGGTTGCTGATACTGTTATTGATCTTATCCAGCTCCAGATTTCTCTGTTCCAGTGTCATCGCAAGCTCTTCTGTATCGAACTCATACAGCTTTGTCCCAGGCTTTACTTCCTGCCCCTTCTCCACAAAAATCTCTTTTACTTTCTGATCATCTGAAAGCGTCAGTTTCAGAGTATCCTGTGCCTCCACAACGCCGGAAAACCGGTTCTGAGTCCCCAGTCCTGTTCCCGTCAGCATACCGACGGAATCTGCATACAGCACATCTTCTCCGTTCCCGCTTCCTTTTCCGGTCACTGCCCTGATCACCAGAATCACGACCAGAAGTACTGCCAGTATGATCCCCGCTATTATCAGCATCTTTTTCTGCTTCAGGCTCAATTTCTTTTCTTTCACTTGCCTTTCCCTCCTTTTAAGATCACAGCCATTCCCAGGATCTGTTAGTTTCAGTATATCTTATCTCCCCTGTAAAATCACTTGAAGAATTTCTTAATTTTCTCCGCTGACTCTTAATTTTTTCATTGTCTGCGTAAAGATAAAAAACTCCTTCCGGAAATATCGTAACATCAGTTTCTGACATTTCCAAAAGGAGTTTCTCATCATTTACCGGACTTCCCCTCATCCGGACAATCTCTTAAAAGCAGAGCATTTTATCTCTTTTTTTCTTCCTCCGGCAGTTCTTTGCGGATCTCTTTTGTACGGATTTCTTTACAGATCGCATCAATAAATTCATCCAGGGATTTTGTTCCTTCATTTCCTGCAAACCGGCTTCTGACAGATACGGTTCCATCTGCCTCTTCCTGCTGTCCTACAACCAACATATACGGAAGTTTATCCAGTCTTGCTTCGCGGATCTTGAATCCGATCTTTTCTGAACGGTTATCTACCGTCACATCAATATCATTCTTTTTCAGTTCTGCACATACTTTATTTGCATACTCCTCATACTTTTCAGAAATAGGAAGTACACGCACCTGCTCCGGGCATAACCAGGTCGGGAACTTTCCGGCATACTTCTCGATCAGCCATGCAAGTGTTCTCTCATAGCATCCCATGGAAGTTCTGTGAATGATATACGGACGTACTTTATCTCCGTTCTGATCGATATAATACAGATCAAAGTTTTCAGCGATTGCACAGTCAAGCTGGATCGTGATCATTGTATCTTCTTTGCCATATACGTTCTTTGCCTGAATGTCGATCTTCGGACCATAGAAAGCTGCTTCTCCGTCAGCCTCTACAAATGGAACGCCCTTTTCACGCAGTACTTCACGCAGTGCTTCCTGGGTTCTGTTCCAGTAATCATCATCCCCCAGATATTTCTTTTTATTTGCCGGATCCCATTTTGACAGACGGTAGGTCACATCATCCTGAAGTCCCAGCGTCGATAATACATAATAAGCAAGATCAAAGCAGTTCTTCAGCTCTTCCTCTGCCTGATCCGGACGGATTACATTATGTGCCTCCGTGATCGTAAACTGACGGACACGTGTCAGTCCGTGCATCTCACCTGAATCCTCGGAACGGAACAGTGTAGATGTCTCACTCATACGATATGGAAGATCACGATAGGACTTCTGCGTATTCTTATATACATAGTACTGGAATGGACAGGTCATCGGGCGGAGTGCAAAAACTTCTTTATCTTTTTCTTCATCACCAAGAACGAACATTCCGTCTTTGTAATGATCCCAGTGTCCGGAAATCTTATACAGATCTGATTTCGCCATCAATGGTGTTCTTGTACGGACATAACCCCATTCTTTATCTTCCAGATCTTCAATCCATCTCTGCAGTTTCATAATCATTTTTGTTCCCTTTGGCGGGAATAACGGAAGTCCCTGTCCGATTACATCTACTGTTGTAAAGAGTTCCATCTCACGTCCCAGCTTATTATGGTCACGACGCTTTGCATCTTCCAGTTTTTCAAGATATGCATTCAGTTCTTCCTTTTTATTAAATGCAGTTCCGTAAATTCTCTGAAGGCGTGCTTTATCGGAGTCTCCTCTCCAGTATGCCATGGATGAAGAAGTCAGCTTAAATGCCTTGATTCCTTTTGTTGTCATCAGATGAGGACCTGCACATAAATCAACAAATTCTCCCTGATCATAGAAAGAGATTTCTTCCCCTTCCGGAAGATCTTCGATCAGTTCTACTTTGAAAGGCTCATTCTTTTCCTGCATGAATTTAATTGCTTCTTCTCTTGGAAGTGTATATCTCTTCAGCTCATGTCCCTCTTTGATGATCTTCTTCATTTCCGCTTCCAGCTTATCCAGAGTCTCTCTTGAAAATGGTTCTGCCTCAAAATCATAATAAAATCCGTCTTCAATTGCCGGCCCGATTGCAATTTTTGCATCCGGAAACAGTCTCTTTACTGCCTGTGCAAGAACATGAGATGCTGTATGGCGGATCACCTTCAATCCCTCCGGATCACTTGCTGTGACAATATTCAGTTCACAGTCACTGTCAATCACTGTCCTGAGATCTACGATCTCTCCATTCACTTCTCCTGCACATGCAACTCTTGCAAGTCCGCTGCTGATATCGGCTGCAATGTCATACACCGATTTTGCTTCACTGTACTCTTTCACTGAACCGTCTTTTAATGTAATTTTCATGTTCCTGCTTCCTTTCTTTGTTCATTTTCCCGTGTCAGGGAAATTCATGGATCAGAAAACAACAACATGAAAAAATCCCTGACACTGCATCTCTACAATGTCAGGGACGATATCTTCATCTACCGTGGTTCCACCCGTCTTCATCTTTTCCTCTCCGGCACTCTGCATATCTGCTAAAGCCGGCTTATCAAAAAGAAAAGATCTCATTCATGATGATAACGGAATCACCGGACCGGATTAGGGTCACTCAGAGCTGGTCTTCACATAAGTTCCATCAAAATGCTCCCACCAAATGCACTTCTCTCTGCGACTTCTACTTATGCTACTCGTCTCTTCAACGCTTTATTCGGTGTTAATTGTAACCTCTTTTTCTGTATCTGTAAAGACCCTTTTTTTCTTTTTTTCATGTCCTTTATCACGAATTTTTTTACGGTTCTTTTTGCGAATCCGGAATTGAACTTTTCTTTTTTGAACTTTTACATTTCCCATTTTCAGTTTTTATATTGAACTTTTTTCTTTTTTATGGTATGATCTCTTCATGATTTGAACTTTTAGGTTCTGAAATTGAACTTATATTCATATCATAATTTGGATCTGTTGATCCTGCCATCATTTTAATGATGTCAGGCTCAAAAGGTCTGAAACCACGTGTGCTTGCACACTGGTGGTAGAATGACCTTGAGACCCGCCCCGATATGAGCATAAAAGTGGGGCGTAAGCACCATGATATGCGAATAGCGGGTAGGATTGTGGGAGTGCGTAGCACGAAACAATCCGTTGGCATCATTGTTGGGGGTTTTTGACCCCAACATCTTTTAATATGAATTTTTATAGAAAGGATGTTTCTATGGTTACTTTTTCTGACCGGCTAAAATCTGCAATGGAACAAAAACATCTCAAGCAGGTGGATCTCATCCGCATTGCTTCACAGCAGGGCGTGAAGCTTGGGAAAAGTCATATCAGCCAGTATGTAAGCGGGAAAACGATTCCCCGGAATGATATCCTTCATTTTCTGGCAGATACGCTGGAAGTAGATGCCGGATGGCTGAGCTGTAAAACGGCAGAAGATCCTGCTCCGACCGGTTCCATTTCACATTCCACCTCTGCTCCCGAAAAGAGTCAGCAGGAAATTCTAAATCCAGGAGGTAATAATACGATGCGAGAATTTAAAAAATCATCCAAATTGAATAATGTACTTTACGATGTCCGCGGTCCGGTCGTAGACGAGGCCGCAAAAATGGAAGAACGCGGCACCCATGTCCTGAAACTGAACATCGGTAATCCTGCTCCTTTCGGATTCCGCACACCCGATGAAATCATTTATGATATGAGTCACCAGTTATCTGACTGCGAAGGATATTCCGCTTCACAGGGACTTTTTTCTGCACGAAAGGCGATCATGCAGTATGCCCAGTTGAAAAAGCTCCCTAATGTAACGATCGATGACATTTACACCGGAAACGGGGTCAGCGAATTGATCAATTTAAGTATGTCTGCTCTTTTGGATGACGGGGATGAGATTCTGATTCCTTCTCCTGATTACCCACTTTGGACCGCCTGTGCCACACTTGCCGGCGGAAAAGCCGTCCACTATCTTTGCGATGAACAGTCCAACTGGTATCCTGATATCAGCGACATGAAAAAGAAGATCAATGACCGCACGAAAGCTCTTGTCATCATCAATCCGAATAACCCGACCGGTGCTCTTTATCCAAAAGAGGTACTTCAGCAGATCGTTGATCTGGCAAGAGAACACCATCTGATTATTTTTTCTGATGAGATCTATGACCGCCTTGTTATGGACGGACAGGAACATATTTCGATTGCATCCCTTGCACCGGATCTGTTCTGCGTGACGTTCAGCGGACTTTCCAAATCTCATATGATCGCAGGTTTCCGTATCGGATGGATGATCTTAAGCGGAAATAAATCAATCGCGGCAGATTATATTGAAGGATTAAAAATGCTTTCCAATATGCGTTTATGTTCCAACGTACCTGCACAGTCCATTGTGCAGACTGCTCTCGGCGGTCATCAGAGCGTGGAAAGTTATATCGTTCCCGGCGGTCGTATTTATGAGCAGAGAGAATATATCTACAATGCTCTGACCGATATTCCAGGTATCAGTGCCGTAAAACCACAGGCAGCATTTTATATGTTCCCGAAGATCGATACAAAGAAATTCGACATCGTAAATGATGAAAAATTTGCTCTTGATCTCCTGCGTGACAAAAAACTTCTGATCGTACATGGTGGCGGATTTAACTGGAAAGAACCGGATCACTTCCGTGTTGTATATCTTCCGAGAATTGAGATCTTAAAAGAAGCCGTCGAAAAGATCGGCGACTTTCTGAGTTACTACAGACAGTAATTTCTGTATCCGGTCGTTTCATTTTTTATTGAATACAGATTTATAAAATGCTCACTTCCCGGGCGAACCGATTTTCTGTTCATCCGGGAAGTTTTTCATACCAGGCTATTCAGGATGAGCTGCCAGCAGCAGGTTCTCTGTATACCCGATCATCTTTATTTTCCTACTGAAATATTATTTCTCCGGCATTTTCGCTGATGTATCCCACACAGTTCATTTCCACACGCCCACAGTAAAAAAACAACTCCGGCAAACCAGTAATCTCTGTCGTAGGAACTGCTTCTTCCTGAAATTGTGATGATTCCTCTCACCAGACAGCCCGCAGTCAGTGTTGCAATCCATACAACGTATAACCAATCCCAAAAGACAAAAGCGAAACTCCTCCAATTTTCAGGATTTCTCTGTATAGGAAACTGTATGCTGTCTTCAGGGCTGCTCCCTTTCCCTGATTTTCCGCATATCCGATCACGGTTGCCCATTCTGACCGTCCATTCTTGGGCCGCCCTGTCCCGGTCCCTGCATGCTCTGCCCTTCTGAATAAACCAGGCTGCTCATCGTAATTTTTTCACTTTCCAAACCGGTCGTAAGAGTATAGGCTGCCCCCTCTTCCAGTTCCTCACAACTGATCACAACAGAATTAAAATCCCTGACCGGTGTATAACTTACCAGCACCGTTCCATCGGTATCTTTCAGTGTAATTTCACCACTCTGATCTGTATCCAGATTGATGAGCATCGTTCCCTGCGTAGAATCTGATCCAAAATTCTGTGCCATTCCGCTCATGCCTGCTGCAACGACTGTTCCACCTGTGATGGTCGCTGTTCCGTCATAATCCAAAGCTCCGTTTCCGTCATCCCCGGGACCTGATACATAGATCACACCACCACTCACGCTGAAATCTCCATTACTGTCAATTCCGTCACCTTTTGCATCAATTTCAATTGTTCCGCCAAGGATATCGATATATGCATCTGAATCTTCCTGAAAAGTATTTTCACCAGGACGTCCCATACTGCTTTGATCGTTTCCTCCCGCTGCATTCAATCCGTCGTCACTGGATACAATTTTGATCGTTCCATCCTGTATCGTCACACTTTGCCCTTCAATTCCTTCATAGCAGTTCGTTATATCAATTTTCCCATCCAGTACAACGGTCTGGTCATCTGCATGGATTCCATCATCTCCCGAATTAATGGAATAAGTGCCTCCGCAGACATATACATTTCCGTTACAATGGATTCCATCATCCGCCGTGGCAAGCTGATATGTTCCATCTTTCAGAATGACATACTTTTGTGCCTTGATTCCCTTCGTACTGGTATCTGTCTCTGTGGAGCTGGTAGAAATATCAAAGCTTCCTCCGTCTGCCTGCACCACATAGGAAGAAGAAATTCCATCTCCTCCGGCAGCCAGTGTAAGAACACCTCCGGTTATATAAACAAATCCTTTTGTATCTTCATCTGTATCCTCACTGTGGATCGCATCTGTACCGGAAGTAATCGTAAATGTTCCATCTGCAATACGCACACTTTCTTTTCCTGAAAGTCCCTGCTTTTCTGACTGAATCTGATAGACTCCTCCGGTAAGAACAAGATCATCCTTTGAGACAATGCCATGGGCAGCAGAGGTGATCTTTAAAGTACCACTTCCATTCAATGTCAGATCTTCCCGCGAAAAGATTGCTCCGTCAATATTTGTATCCTCATTTCCAGTAAAAGAATTGGATACAATTTTATTTGTGCTACCATCTGCGAGGGTTATAAAGACTTTGTCTGCCTGTTCCACGCAGATTCCTGCCCCCTCTTCGTTTATAATGGATACATTTTCCAGGATCAGTTGTGCTTTTCCGTTTTATCTGTATCAACGACAACACTTCCATTACTTAGCGAACCGGTCAGAAGATACGTTCCACCTTCTGTAATCGTTACAGTCTGTCCGTCCATTTTTACTCCGTCACTGTCGCATTTTGTTTCTTCATCCGAAAGACTGATCGCAGTACATTCACTTTCATCATACTCTGTGTCTCGATCTCGTTCAGTAAACATATCCTCTGTATCTAAAATCGCAATATCACTTTCTGATATGATTGTATTTTCTGATCCGGTCGTTCCGTTTTTTGCTGAATTTGAAGTCCCCTGGGAGCATCCCGTCAGTTCCAATGCCCCTGCCATCAGTACGATAATCATATATTTTCTTTTCATAGAGTTTTCCTCCATTTCATTACAATCTGCCTGCCTCCTTCAGATATATTTTTACAGGCTTGTAGTTGTGGTTTCCTGATTTTTCACCATGATTTCCAGATTCCCATTTCTGCACCGCAAATGGTCGATCATTTCTTTTTCCTTTGAAGTATCTTTCAGGCTTAACTGATAGGTCAGTTTGAAAAGACTTCCCATATTGGTGGTCTTTACTTCTGTCAGTTCATAACGGCTCGTATACGCCTCAAGCAGATCATCAAAAACTTCCGTATAGTCCAGATCCTCCGGGATCGTGATCACCATGGTCTTCTCACTGCCTGCGTTCTTTTCCCATGCACGGATCTGCACATAGAGAGCCATGACCAGAGAAAGGATCACCGTATAAAGCACTGCATACCCCAGATAGCCCATCCCACTTACCAGACCTGCTCCCATGGCAATAAAAATCGCTCCGATCTCTTTTGCACTGCCCGGCACACTTCTGAAACGAACAAGACTGAAAGCTCCTGCCACTGCCACTCCTGTTCCTACATTTCCATTTACCATCATAATGACGATACATACAACTGCAGGAAGAATTGCCAGCGTCCTCACAAATCCTGCATTATATTTTGATTTATATGTATAGGCTGCCGCAAGCACGATTCCAAGTAGCAGTGAGACTACCACGCAAAGCAGAAACTGATATACCGGGATCACCGTCACTGTACTGCTGTCAAAAATTCCTCCAAATAAGTTACTAAACATAATTTATTTCTCCTTCTCTTAATAGTGTTCTGTATGCATTTCCGTATTTTGAATACGATGTACGGAACATTTTATTTTCTGTAAGAAAATGACTCAGCCATAAAGGAATCGCATGCCCCACTTTTATTTCCAATAATGACTGATCCTCGTCCAGCAGGCTTCTTCCATAGATCGGACTGCTCAGGTCAAGATCTTCTGTTCTCCATAAAATATTCTGATCAAATGTCATCCGCAGTTCATGATCTTCTTTTCCATAGAATGCCTCACGCTCATAGGACAGCCACATTGCCGGGCGGATTCCCTGGTAAAGTCTCAGAGCATAATCCAGTTCTTCTCCGATCTGACTTTCCCCGACAACCCGTTCGCCCCGGCAAAGATACTGGATCGCTTTTTCGTATTCCGTACAGATTCGCCTTTTGTAGACGACTTTTTTATACTTCTTCTTTAACTCGATAAATGCCTCACCTGCCGGCTCTGCTCTTCCATAGGTACGGAGCCGCACTTTTTCTTTATATACTTTGTTCTCTATGGATCTGCGGATCAACAAATACTGTGGTGTGTCAAAATACAGATTACAGATGGTACTTTTTCCATATTCATCCGGGATCATGTACTCTTCCATCACGTTCTGTAAAAGCTCTTTCTGCTCCCGGGTCAGCAGATATTTATATTCATAACGTTTAAAAACTTTTTGCACTGCCATTGTTCTTTCCTCCTTACATCCTGCATTTTATCGGTCGTACCTTAAATCAACTTTAAATTACTTTTAAAGACACAAATACTACACATATTGCATCCATACAGTCTGCACATTGGTGTAAATGCAGAATTTCCTGGCACTGGCAGCTTTTTCTGTGTGTCCGGGTATAAAAAAAAGATCTGAAAATCATTTTTATGATCTTCAGATCTTTTCCTGCCCTGCCACCCGGGTCTTTTCTTACTTTCTATTCCGGCTTGCTTTCTATTCCGGCTTGCTTTCTTTTTCTGATTTCAGTCAGTCCAGCAGCTCTTTTACCATTTCTGCATCAAATACAACTTTCTTTTTCTGTTCCACTTCAATCTGATATAACGCATTTGCCGCAATATGCTCTGCCGCCTGCTCCAGATCACGGATTCCTGTTGTATCGGAATACAATTCAATCACCTCATCCAGTGCTTCGTCTGTCATGATGCACTCTTCTTCTCTCAGGCTCATACGTTTCAGTACTTTTGGTAATGCAAATTTAGAGAATATGATCTTCTTTTCCTCCGGAGTATAGTCCGGTATATCAATCACCGCAAAACGTGACATCAGCGGTGCACTGATCTGATCCTTATCATTCGCCGTTGCGATTGGATAAACACCTACAGTCGGAATCATACACTCCATATAGTTATCCGTAAATCCAAGATTATCAAGAAGTGTCAGAAGCACATCTGCCGGATTTCCATTTCCCTTTCCTGAAGCTGCCTTATCAAGCTCATTGATAATAAACACAAGATTCGACTCACCCGCCATGGAAAAGGCCTCCATAATGATTCCTGGCTTCGCATTGGAATAAATACGGGAACTTCCTGTCAACTGTTCAGGGTCATTGATCGAACTCATATCCAATGTTGTCCACGGTAATTTTAAAATACGTGCCACCGCATAGGCAATCTGAGATTTTCCGGTTCCTGCAGGACCTACCAGCAACAGTCCGTATGCCGGCAATGTATGTGTTCTGTTGATCTGAATGATCGTCTCGATGATCCTTTGCTTTACGCGTTCCATTCCATAAAGCTCTTCATCCAGAATCCTTCTTGCCTCTTCGGGATCAATGGCTTCAAAATAATCATTTTTCCATTGAATATTCATCATAATGGATAATGCCCGCTGTGCATGACGACGTTCTTCCTGCGACACCTCATGGGAACGTGCCACAGCAAGATTTCTTCTCGCCCAGAGACGGATATTATCCGGTAGCGTCCTTCCTGCACAGGTCATGAAATCAGTAATACTCTGAATACTGGTCAGCTTCATGTCATCCCCGTTCTCTTCTCCGTCTTCATCTTCTACTTCTTCCGCAGGTGCATTGCTTGCAAAAAGTCTCTCAATCATAAACTGCAGGAATCCATCCTCCGCAGACAGCTTCGTACCGCCACCAAATGCGATCTCCCTGATACGATACACGGCATATCCGCTTTCTGTATTCTTTCCTGATAAACGCACATTGATATGATTTTCTCCCAGCCATTTCAAAAGGCTGACAAACCGTGCATCCACAAGCAGAATATCCGCACTTATCGTTCCTCCGTCTTCATCAAATTCAAAAGCAGTCTGCTTACTCTGATTCGTGAAAATCCCACAGGAATGGTGATTCCACTCCTTTTTACTGTTATCCAGGACAAGGATCGGATTTTCAATGGACGCATGATCCTCATTAGATGAGAACGTGGTATATGTACATACAACCGGCTTTTTATCATCCGGTGCATTATTAAAATCAAATACTGGCATCTTCTGTACTCCTTTTTCACTTTCATTTTTCTTATTATAGCAAGAAACTATCAGATCTGTCCAGTCAGCCGGACGTATTACTTGTATAACCGTCCTGTCTATGTTATCATTAAAACAAATTATTTTAGGAGGTCATTACATATGAAATTTTGTCCGAAATGCGGGAATCCTACTGACGATCATGCTACATTCTGCAACCAGTGTGGTGCTCCCCTTAACGATCAGCCGAATACAGACGGAACTGCTCACAGTTCTTCTGATTTTCAGGGAACCGGAGGAACACAGAACAATTATTATCAGCAGAATAACTATTACCAGTCAACCGGAGGAACACCGTTCCGTTCTTCCTACGGGATTACTCCTCGCAGCATCCCTCTTTGCATTATCCTTTCCATTGTTACCTGCGGAATTTACGGCATTTACTGGATGCTGAAGCTAAATGATGAAATCAATCTCCTCTGTGGTGATACAAATGCGACAAGTGGTGCTTTGGTTGTTATCTTTTCTCTGATCACCTGCGGTATTTACGGATTCTACTGGATGTATAAAATGGGAGAGAAATGTGATTTTATTAAGGGAGTTCAGGGAAGTTCCGGTATTCTTTATCTCCTTCTTGGAATCTTCGGACTCAGTATCGTCGATTTCTGTCTTATTCAGGATACGATCAATAAGTCTGTCTGACTTTCTTAAAAAGAACCGCCTGCAAAGTTAAGATTTTTATCTTTTCTTCGCAGACGGTTTTCTTTTTACTTTTTTTCTGCCTTTCGGCTACGTAGTCCCGAATAAAAAGAGCGGATCTTTTCTGTCAGAATCGTAAGATATCTTAATACCGGTTCCGTTGCAATGGCAAATACGATAAATAGCATGATACATTTTGTCGTCATTCCGGTAATGGCAAAAAGATCATTCAGGAAAATACTACAGAACAGAAGTCCTGCAATACATCCTGTCAGAATCGCAGTTCTCAACATATTCATCGGTGCACTGATCTTATACAGGATCATAAATCCTACGATTGCCAGCAGCATTGTCGCTGCCGTCGAAATATCTGTTTCTCCTACCCCAAAAGTTTTTCCAAAAATCACAAGTGCTCCGACCGCTACTGCATCGGTAATGGCAGCCGGAAGTGCTTTCAAGAATACATTCGTAAGGAAATGACCTTTAATGATATTCTTATTCGGTTCCAGTGCAAGGAAGAAAGCAGGGATACCGATCGTAAACATACTGATCAGGGAAACCTGCGATGGCTCCAGTGGATACGTGAACATAAATACAACTGACATCAGGCTTAATAAAAATGAGAAAATATTCTTTACAAGGAACAAACTTGCTGAACGCTGGATATTATTGACAACTCTTCTTCCTTCCAGCACAACCTCTGGCATACACGAAAAATCTGATTCCAGAAGTACCAGTTGTGATGCCTGTGCCGCCGCCTCACTTCCAGAAGCCATCGCAATACTGCAGTCAGCATCCTTCAAAGCAAGAACATCATTCACTCCGTCTCCCGTCATCGCCACAGTCTTTCCGGCCTCTTTCAGTACCTGAACGAACTGCCGTTTCTGATTCGGGGTTACTCTTCCAAAGACTGTATTCTCAAGTACTGCTTTCTTTACATCATTGATGGATTTTAATTCAGAAGCATCCACGTACTGATCTGCATTTGCTATTCCGGCCTGCTTTGCAACCTTTGATACTGTAACCGGATTGTCTCCTGAAATGACTTTTACCTCCACCCCTTGTTCGGTAAAATACTCAAACGTCTCTTTTGCTGCCTCTCTGATCGGATTTGCAAGCAGGATATAACCAAGCGGACAGATTGGATTTCTCAGAGCCTTTCCGTCGATCGTACCGTCATAAGTTCCAAATACCAGTACTCTTGCACCGGTCGATGCCAGACTGGTTATTTTTGCTTCATAGGCTTCATACTCATCCAGCAGTACAAATTCCGGTGCTCCAAGCACATATGCCCCCTCTTCAAAAGTAACACTGCTGTACTTGGTCGCTGAGGAAAATCCGGTCTTTGCGACCGGCTTTGCCCCTGATACAGAAGTAAAATAAGCCTTTACCGCAGCCATCGTAATATTATCCTTCGTCATAGCGGCTGCAAAATCTCCTACCAGCGTTTCAAGCGGCTTCATTGTATCCGGGTCATACTGCTGCGTTGGGATCAGTTTCTGCACCTGCATCGTATTTTCAGTAATGGTTCCGGTCTTATCCACGCAAAGTACATCAACCCTTGCCAGTGTCTCAATGCATTTCATATCATGCAGCAGCACCTTTTTCTGTGCCAGTCTCATAGAACTGACTGCCAGTGCCACACTTGCCAGCAGATACAGCCCCTCCGGGATCATTCCGATCACTGCCGCAACCATGGACGTAACACTGGATCGGAACGAGGAATGCTGAAAGAAAAATGCCTGTACAAAAAGGATGATCCCGATCGGAATAATCGCAATTCCAACGCACTTTACAAGACGATCCAGCGAACGGATCATTTCCGACTGCTCTCCCTGCTGCATCTCTTTGGCTTCCAGCGTCAGCCTTGAAATATAAGAATCCTCACCGACTTTATCAAGTCTCGCGTGGCACTGTCCTGAAACAATAAAGCTCCCTGACATCAGCTTCGATCCCTTTTTCTTTGTGATCTCGTCGGATTCTCCGGTCAGCAGTGATTCATTGACCTGAACTTCCCCTGCACAGACTTCTGCATCCGCACAGACCTGGGCGCCTGCCTTAAAAATAACAATATCATCCACAACCAGTTCTTCTGCATCGATCATGGATTTTTTTCCATCTCTTACAACCATCGCATGAGGAGCATTGAGCATGGTAAGATCATCCAGTACCTTTTTCGCCCGGATTTCCTGAATAATTCCGATCAGCGTATTGGCAATGATCACCGGAAGAAATGTCAGATCCCTGAACGCCCCCACCAGGCAGAGCAAAACTGCCAGTACAAGAAAGATCAGGTTGAAATACGTGAAGACATTCTCCTGTACAATCTCCTTTGTAGTCTTGGATGTTGAATCTACCGCCTGATTCGTCCAGCCATGAAGCTTATGTTCCTGCACCTGCTGACTGGTCAGTCCCTTTCTGTAGTCCGGCGTATATCGCGTCGTCGGCATTCTTTTCTTTTTTTCCTCTGCCTCAACAGGCTTCCTTTTTCTTCTGGCCGCTGACATATCAATTCTCCTTTTGTATTCTTTCTGCTTCAGCAATAAAAATTGCTGCCCTGCATAAAGTAAGTATGCCCCGCGATGAAACTCGCGAGGCACACCACATCTGATTTTATTTTACCACATTCATCCGCATTTTCCACTATGTTTAGAAAAACTTTAACTAATCTTCAGACTCTGTTTTTATTTGTTCTCCTGAAATCTCTTTACGGTTCAGGATCTGCATAAACTCTTCTCCCGTGATCGTCTCTTTTTCATAAAGATATTTTGCAAGTTCATGCAGTTTCATCTTATTTTTCTCCAGCAGATCCATCGCTGTGTCATACCCTTCCCTGACTGTCTCTACGACCATATCATCAATCGTGGCAGCCGTTTGTGGAGAACAGCTTAAGGTACTGTCACCGCCCAAATATGGATTATTCTGGGTTTCCAGTGCCACCATGCCAAAACGGTCGCTCATCCCATACCTTGTGATCATGGCACGTGCCAGTTTTGTCGCCTGTTCAATATCGTTAGATGCACCTGTCGTGATCGAATCAAAGATCAGTTTCTCGGCACATCTTCCACCTGTCAGTGTTGCAATCTTATTCACCAGCTCTTCCTTGATCATAAGATTCCGCTCTTCCGCTTCTACCTGCATGGTATATCCCAATGCTCCTGAAGTTCTCGGAATGATCGTAATCTTTGTCACCGGTGCAGAATGGGTCTGCAATGCGGCAACCAGTGCATGTCCGATTTCATGATAAGATACAATCAGTTTTTCTTTTGCGGAAAGTACCTGATTCTTCTTCTGATATCCGGCAATAACCGTCTCAATACTCTCTTCAAGATCCGCCTGTGTTACAAACTTCCGGTTCTCACGAACCGCCCGCAATGCCGCTTCATTCACCATATTCGCCAGCTCCGCTCCGGATGCCCCGGATGCTGCTCTTGCGATCGCGTTAAAGTCAATGTCATCTCCCAGTCTGACCTTTTTCGCATGAACTTTCAGGATTTCTTCTCTTCCTTTCAGGTCAGGAAGTTCCACCGGAATCCGCCGGTCAAATCTTCCCGGTCTTAAAAGTGCCGGATCAAGACTGTCGGGACGGTTCGTTGCTGCAAGAATCACAACACCCTTGGATGCATCAAATCCATCCATCTCCGTCAAAAGCTGGTTCAGCGTCTGCTCACGCTCATCATTTCCTCCATATCCGGCATTATCTCTTTTCTTACCAATCGTATCGATCTCATCAATGAACACGATACAAGGAGCTTTTTCATTTGCCTGCTTGAAAAGATCTCTTACCTTAGAAGCACCCATACCGACGAACATTTCAACAAATTCAGAACCTGACATTGAGAAAAATGGAACATTTGCTTCTCCTGCCACCGCCTTTGCAAGCAGCGTCTTACCTGTACCGGGAGGTCCGACAAGAAGTGCACCTTTCGGGCAGATGGCTCCAATCTCCTGATATTTCTTTGGATTATGAAGAAAATCCACGATTTCTGTCAGCAGTTCTTTTGCCTCATCTTCCCCTGCAACATCGTTAAATGTAATTCCTGTCGTAGACTCAACATATACTTTGGCATTGCTTTTTCCAAACTGCATAAATGGATTTCCGGCAGTACCTCCCCCCATCTTTTTCATCAGACGCTTTGCAAGGAACTGTCCCAATACCCAGAAAATCACGATTGGCAGAACCCATACAAGCAGGAAACTGACAAGCGGATTCATCTCTTCCTGTGCAATTCTTCCAAATTCACATCCGGCTTCTTCCAGCCGGTTTACAAGATCCGGGTCTTCAAACGTCGTTGTCTCATAGTAATTCGGCTCAGCCGCTTTATCCGTAAAATAAATCGTATCGCCATTTAATTCTACTTTGGACACTTCTTTTTTATCAACCATCGTAAGAAATGTACCGTAATCTACATCTTTTACTTTATGATGATTCATCAGATTGGGAAAAAGAAATGTATTAAGCAGTATCAGTATCACCAGAGCAATCAGGTAATAAAATATCAGAGGTTTTTTGGGTTTCTCTACTTTTTTCAATTTGACTCCTCCTTCGTTCTGTCATTTTATATCTGAAGATCCAGTTCTATTTCCCTGCTTTTACCCAGATTGCTTTCAATAACTGAATCACTGGTATATTCAATGCCGCAAGCCCATACACAGTAAAGAGCTGTGTGAAGCTCAGTGTCTGTACTTTAAAAATCGTATGCAGTCCAGGGATCATAACGACTGCCGTCACCAGCAGGATTCCCAGTGCAAATGCACCGATCAGATACTTATTATCTGCCACCTTCTTTGTAAATACAACCGGTTTGTTCGATTTACAGTTGAATCCATGGAACAGTCTTGCCGAACAGAGTGTTGCAAATGCCATCGTACTCGCCAGCAGTGCATTTCCATCCCTGTATCCGATCAGAAATGCCGTCATGGTTGTTGCACAGACAGATACTCCCTCCACTGCGATCCTCAGCAAAAAGTCTTTCGTAAGGATTGACTCATTCAACGGTCTTGGTTTCTCTTCCATCACAGCTTTGGAATGTGGCTCAAGTCCCAGTGCGATCGCCGGAAGACTGTCCGTCAGCAGATTGATAAAAAGTAAATGCACCGGTGCAAACGGAACAGGAAGTGCAAAAATTGACGCAACCAGTACTGCCAGGATCGCCCCGAAATTTCCTGATAATAAAAACTGAATGGCAAATTTGATATTCCTGTAAAGATTTCTTCCATTTTCAACCGCCTTCACAATCGTAGCAAAATTATCATCTGTCAGGATCATCGCTGCAGCGTCCTTGGACACTTCACTTCCGGTAATTCCCATTGCAACACCAACATCTGCCTGCTTTAATGCCGGTGCATCATTCACACCATCCCCCGTCATGGAAACGATATTTCCTTTTTCCTGCCATGCCCGCACAATCCGGATCTTATGTTCCGGCGACACTCTTGCATATACAGAAATTCCTTCTACAAAATCCTTCAGCTCCTCATCCGACATCCGGTCGATCTGAGATCCCTCACATGCTTCAGATTCTTCTTTCAAAATCCCAATCCTTTTTGCAATCGCCGCTGCTGTTACTTTATGATCTCCCGTGATCATGATTGGACGGATTCCTGCCCTCTTGCACTCGGCAACCGCAGCAGCGGACTCTTCCCTCGGTGGATCCATCATGGCAACCAGTCCCAGGAATATCAGGTGATCCTCGTCCTGAAGCGTCAGTTCCATCTCATCTGACACAACTTTATATGCAAAAGCAAGTACACGAAGTCCCTCTTCTGAATACTTCCGGTTTTGTGCCTCAATCCTTGCACGGTCCTCCCTCGTGATCTCATACACTTCATCTCCCAACTGGATCAGATCTGTCCTGTCCAGCAGCACATCCACAGCTCCTTTTACGATCATCGTCGGGATTCCGTTCAACATATGCTTGGTCGCCATCAGTTTTCGGTCGCTGTCAAACGGGTTTTCACTTTCTCTTGGATACTTTTTCCGAACCTCCTCCGGATCCATCCCCAGCCCACTTGCAAGATTTAAAAGTGCTGTCTCAGTCGGATCTCCAATCTCAATACCATCCGCATTGGTTGCATCGTTGCAGAGAATACTGCTGATCATCAGACGGCTTTGTGAACTGTCTGTCAGATCTACTGCACCGGCAGGAATACTCTTTTCATCCACGTAGTAATCTTCCACGGTCATTTTATTCTGCGTCAGTGTTCCCGTCTTATCTGAACAGATAACCGATACACTTCCAAGGCCTTCCACTGCCTGCAATTTTCTGATGATTGCATGTTCCTTTGCCATCTTCTGCGTACCGAAGGAAAGCACAATGGTCACAATCGAACTCAGAGCCTCCGGAATTGCTGCAACTGCAAGAGCTACTGCAAATAAAAATGCATCTCCGATATTATCTCCCCGCAGGATACTGATTCCGAACAAAATACCACAGAATACAAGAATCAGGATGGAAAGCTTTTGTCCGAACTGATCCAGGTTCACCTGCAATGGAGTCCGCTTTTCTGAAGTATTCTTCAGAAGTCCTGCGATCTTTCCAACCTCTGTCTCCATTCCGATCTCAGTTACAAGAAATGAACCTCTTCCATAAGTGACAAAACTGCCCGAATAAACCATATTCACCCGGTCTCCAAGTGGTACATTTTCTTCTTTTATAATCGTCGTTGTCTTTTCTACTCCCAGGCTTTCTCCTGTCAATGCACTTTCATCCACTTTCATGCTGGCACACTCTAAAAGCCTTCCGTCTGCCGGAATATAATCTCCTGCTTCCAGCATCACAATATCTCCTACTGTCACTTCTGCGGAAGGGATCTGCACAACTGCCCCGTCTCTTAGCACCTTCGCCTCCGGCCCGGAAAGCTTCTTCAGACTTGCCAGTGACTGTTCTGCCTTGATCGTCTGCACTGTCCCCAGTATTGCATTCATCGTAATCACGATCAGGATAACTGCGGCACTCTCCACATCTCCCATAAATCCTGATGCCACCGCAGCAATGATCAGAATAATGACCAGAAAGTCCTTATATTGTTCCAAAAAGATCTGTAAGATCGTCTTTTTCTTTCCCTCGACCAATTCATTCGGTCCATACTGTTCCTGATGTTCTCTCACCTGTTCATTCGTAAGCGGTTCTAAAGAGCCATTTACTTCCTGCAGCACTTCTTCACCTGACATTTGATAATATGATCTCATTTTTGCTCCTCCTGCATTTACCTCATAATTATAAGATAGCAAACCTGCCACCGATACCTGCTTCTGTATTCTCTTGTATAAAAAATGAGACTTTTATTGCACCTCGATATGCAATAAAAGTCTCACTATTTAATCACGATACGGATGCTAAATTCCATCGGTTCTGGCGACATCGCAAACACTTATTAAAAAGTGCCAGTTACTCCCTCTTATTTATTAGATATAATAAAGATTCTATTCTAAATTGTCAATAAACTTTATCCTTTTTTCATAAAGCTTTAATATCTTTTAACAAAAAGAAAAACCCGGGAAACCTGCATTTCCCGGGCGAATTGATCACTTTCTCTGAATCTTAAACGATTCCCTGAGCTGTCATTGCATCTACAACCTTTTCAAATCCGGCAATGTTAGCACCTACAACGTAGTTGCCCTTGAAGCCGTATTTCTCAGCTGCATCAGACATATTATGGCAAATATTAACCATGATATTTTTCAGCTTGCTGTCAACTTCTTCAAATGTCCAGCTCAGACGCTCACTGTTCTGTGACATCTCAAGTGCGGATGTAGCAACTCCACCAGCGTTAGCTGCTTTACCAGGTGCAAAAATCACACCATTTTTCTGCAGGTACTCTGTAGCTTCCAGAGTCGTAGGCATGTTAGCACCCTCGCAAACTGCGATGCATCCGTTCGCAACAAGTGCCTGTGCATCCTCAAGGTGCAGCTCGTTCTGTGTAGCACATGGAAGAGCGATATCAACCTTCACATTCCATACGCCTCTTCCCTCATGATACTCTGAGTTCGGACGATACTTCTTGTACTCTGTCAGTCTTGCACGGTTTACTTCCTTGATCTCTTTGAGGGCTGCAACGTCGATTCCTTCTGGATCATATACCCATCCTGTAGAATCACTTACAGTAACAACTTTTGCACCAAGCTGCTGTGCTTTTTCTGTAGCGTAAATTGCAACATTTCCTGATCCTGAAACTGCTACCGTCTTACCTGCAAGCTCGATTCCATTAAGTTTCAGAAGTTCCTCTGTCAGATACAGAAGACCATATCCTGTTGCTTCTGTACGTGCAAGAGATCCACCGTATGTAAGACCTTTTCCTGTAAGAACACCTTCATACAGTCCACGGATTCTCTTGTACTGACCGAACATATATCCGATCTCTCTTGCACCTGTACCGATATCTCCTGCAGGAACATCAGTATCAGCACCAATATATTTACAGAGCTCTGTCATAAAGCTCTGGCAGAATGCCATTACTTCTCTGTCAGATTTTCCCTTAGGATCGAAATCAGATCCACCTTTACCTCCGCCGATCGGAAGTCCTGTAAGAGAGTTCTTGAAAATCTGCTCAAAACCAAGGAATTTGATAATACCAAGGTTTACGGATGGATGAAGACGAAGACCTCCTTTGTATGGTCCGATCGCACTGTTGAACTGTACACGGTATCCTGTATTAACCTGTACCTGTCCGTTATCATCTACCCACGGAACACGGAATTTGATCTGTCTTTCAGGCTCTACAAGTCTCTCAAGAAGAGCTTCTTTGCGGAATTTTTCTTCATTTGCCTCGATCACAACACGAAGAGATTCCAGAACCTCTTTTACTGCCTGATGGAATTCCGGCTCAGCCGGGTTTTTCTTTACGACTAATTCAATCACTTCATCAACGTATGACATTTCTCAACTACCTCCTAAAATAAATATAACGCGAAGACCTGTTGTCTGCCGCGTTCGCTTGAGACTTCTTTGTCTACTCGTTTATTTTAAAATCTAAATGAAAGATTGTCAACAATTTATTGCATCATTTTAAAGTTTTATCACTTTAAGCCACTGAAATTGCATAAACAATACTGACAAAATTCATCTTCCTATAATTCCTCTAATTTTTATCAGGAAAAGTTTTGACCGTCTGCAGCATTTTATTTCCCTGCATAGCTTTAAGATATCAACACCTTTTTATATCATGAAATTTTTCCCGACATATAAAAAAGCGAAGCACCATTCCGGTACTCCGCTCATCTGCACATATTAGTTATATTTACGTTTTCTAGCAGCTTCAGATTTCTTTTTACG
>ENA-OURU01001400-OURU01001400.1-human-gut-metagenome-genome-assembly--contig:-NODE-1400-length-30166-cov-5.253927_pt1 | contig 30166 bp, 28 predicted proteins | sample MGYA00242137_ERZ509064 | MGnify/ENA primary metagenome ERZ509064 (study PRJEB26280, sample SAMEA2338777) | human gut metagenome | biome: human gut; feature: human-associated habitat; material: faeces...
TTATAAATGCATATATTACAAATACTGTTATTGATACTACTACCATATATTTTATTAGTAGTTTTGTGATGTTATTCATTCCTTTTTCAAAGTTTGTTATTTCTTTTTTATTGTCGATTTCTTTGCTCATTCTTCCTAAATATGTGTCAAATCCTGTTTGTATTACTACTGCTGTTCCGCTTCCACTGACTACACTTGATCCCATTAAGCATATGTTGTTTATATCAAATATTCCTTTTGGTTCGTTTGAAGTTGTTGTTTTTTCAACTAAAACACTTTCTCCTGTGAATACTGATTGGTTCAAGAATAAATCTTTGCTTTCTATTAATATTACGTCTGCTGGTATTATTGAACCTGCATTTAGTTTTATAATGTCTCCTATTGCTATGTTTTCTACTCTTACTTCTTTTTCTTTTCCACTTCTTACTACATTTGTACTTGAATATATTTGTGCTTTTAGTTTTTGATTGAATTTATATGTTGAGTAGTTTTGGCAAAATTTTATAAATGCACTTACTACTGCTATTCCTACTATTATTCCTGCTCCTAATTTGTCTGATAGTACAAAATCTATTAATGCTAATAGTAGTAATATGTATATAAATTTGTCATTGAATGATTTTATGAAGAATTCTATCCAGCTTTTTTTCTCGTTTTTTACTACTATGTTTGGACCATTTTGTTCATATCTTTTTTCGTATTCTTTTTGTATATTCCATATCCCACCCATGCTATTATTGCTATTAAAACTATAATAGCTATTATACATAATATTTTTTCTAATAGATTTTTCTTCATTCTTACTCCTACTTTCCTTATATAATTAAATTGTCAAAAACAAATTGATCTTGCATTCTTCTTAAAGATTGTTTTATTGTTCTTGCTCTTACCTCTCCAATTCCCTCTACATCATCTAACTGTGGTATTTCTGCTGCTAATATATGTTGAAATGATTTAAAAGATTTTACTAAATTGTCTACAATGTTACTTGGCATTCTTGGAATTTTATTTAATATTCTGTAACCTCTTGTGTAAACACCAACTTCGTCATAATTGTCAAAATCTTCGTATCCAAGTGCTGTGGCTATTTTATCTGGCTTTAACAAATCATCTCTACTAAGATTTTTTATGTCATCTAATACTTTTTCTGCTGTTCTTTTCTTTCCTGGTGCTATGTAATCTTTTATTATAAATAACTCTTCTTTATCCATATCTCCTGTAAGTTCTTCAAGTTGCATTTCAACAAGTCTTCCTTCATTTCCAAGCTCATAAATAGCTTTTCTAACTTCATCTATAATTCTCATTGCCATTTCTGCACGTTGAACTGCTATAATAACATTTTCTAAAGTAACAATATCATTAAACTCATATTCGTTTAATATGCTAAGCTTATTATCAAATACTTTTTTGTATTTTTCAACAGTTTGAAGTGCTTGACTTGCTTTAGAAATTACTTGTGAAGTTTCTTCTAATACATACCTTATGTTTCCTTTAAATATTGTAATAATTCCTCTTCTTTGAGATATACTTATTACTAAAGAACCTGTTTGCCTAGCTGTACGTTCTGCAGTCCTATGCCTTGTTCCTGTTTCTGATGTAGAAACACTTGAATCTGGTATTAATTGTGCATTTGCAAATAAGATTTTCTTAAAATCTGCACTTAAAACAATTGCACCATCCATTTTTGCAAGCTCATATAATCTAGCTGGTGAATAGTCGATGTCTAACTTAAAACCTCCATCTACTAAATCTAAAACTTCTTTTTTATCTCCAACTGCAATAAGTCCTCCGTGTTTTAGCTTTTAAAATATTTTCAAGTCCATCTCTTATAGGTGTTCCTGGAGCTATTAGCTTCAAAATTTCTGTTATTTCGTCGTTCTTAGTTGCCATTAAAACCTCCTTTTACCATTCCAGCAATGTCTTTACCATATTTTATTACATATAATTTTCAAACCTTATCTTAATCCTACTGCTTGAATTGCCTCTTTTATATTACTAACGCCTATTATATCTAATTTATAACTTTCTTTCAATAGTTTTTTGTTACTTTCTGGAATTATACAAGTTTTAAATCCAAGTTTTTCTGCTTCTTTTAATCTTTTATCTATTAAGTTAACTGCCCTTACTTCTCCTGTTAAGCCAACTTCACCAATTACTACTGTATCTGTTGGAATACTTATATTCTTAAAACTCGATGCACAAGAAATAATAATTCCTAAGTCAACAGCTGGTTCTGAAATTTTTATACCACTTACTACGTTTAAATAGACATCTTGATTTCCAAGTGCAAATCCAAGTTTTTTCTCTAGCACTGCAATTAAAAGTGTAAGCCTATTATAATCAATTCCATTTGCTGTCCTTCTTGGAAGTCCATAAACACTTAATGTTGTTAATGCTTGAAGTTCTATAAGTAAAGGTCTTGTTCCTTCCATTGCAGCTACAATTACAGAACCTGGTGGATTGTCTTTTCTTTCTGAAATTAACACAGATGATGGATTTGTAATTTCTTTCATTCCTTCACTTTGCATCTCAAACATTCCTACCTCATTAGTAGACCCAAAACGATTTTTAACTCCTCTTAAAATTCTATAAGAAAAATATCTTTCCCCTTCTAAATACAAAACTGTATCTACCATATGTTCCAAAACTCTTGGACCTGCAATATTTCCATCTTTTGTAACATGTCCTATTATAATTGTTGTAATTTCATTACTTTTACAAACTCTCATAATTCTAGATGTAATTTCTCTTACCTGACTAACAGTTCCTGCAGCAGATGTAATATCTTCTGAATACATAGTTTGAATTGAATCTATAATAACTAACTTTGGGTTAATATCTAAAATATTATTTTCTATAACATCTATATCCGTTTCACCTAAAAATAATATATCACTATTATTAATTCCGAGTCTGTCTGCTCTAATCTTTATTTGTTCTGCCGATTCCTCTCCAGAGACATATAAAACTTTACCATCACCACTCATACTATTACAAAGCTGCAAAATTAAAGTAGATTTACCAATACCTGGTTCTCCTCCAACCAAAACAAGAGAACCTTTAACTAGTCCTCCCCCAAGTACCCTATCTAGTTCTCCAATTCCTGTCTTAACTCTAGCAGCCTCAGCCCCTATAACTTCATTTAATTTCTTAGGAGTAACTATTTTTTTCTCTTTTGTTATACTTCCACCTGTACCTTTTGATAGCTTTTCTTCATAAAAACTATTCCATTCATTACATGCTGGGCACTTGCCTAACCATTTTCCTGACTCATACCCACAATTACTACATACAAAAATTGTACTTGTTTTTGCCATCTTTTCCTCCTTAAATTTAGAAGCAAGTCCCAATTTCTAAGTTTTAGAAAATAGGGAATTATCCCTATTTTCCAAGTGCTAATATAAACATTGCATGAGACCAACCTAAACCTATTACCCAATTTGGTTCTAGTGAACCATTGTCTACTTGTTCTCCAAGTAAACCATGCTTGTTACAACTCTTTACTACAAATTCTATACATTCTTTTGCTTTTTTGTTGTCTCCTGCTTTTTGGTAATACATTGCCATCCATAGTGTTGATATTGGCCATGGATTTTTTCCACCACGGTAACTATCTTGTTCAAAACGTAAATAACCTCCTGTATATGTGCGTAAAGTTAAATTTATTTTTTCTATTGTATTTAATACTTTTTTCTCTTTTGGTCCAAACATTTCAAATGGATATACACTACCTAAAACACTTATGTCTGTTTTGTCATCTTCTATATTTCTTTTTAATGTTTTAGTCTTTTCATTATATAAATTTTGGCTTACATATTTTTGCATTACTTCTAATTGTTTTTTTATTCTAACTATATTTTTATGTATATTTTCTAATTTTAATCTATTTTCTTTATATTCTGGTTCTATTATTTCATATATTTTAAGCATTGCATTATATGCAGCATTTATGCTTGCTAAAGAATATAAATGGACTCCTTCATTCATTTCCCATAGATCATAACTCAATGGTAATTTTTCTCTATTTTCTGTATGATATGTTTCTTCTATTTCTTTTTTTACTATATCACTTTTGTCCTTAGTACCCAAAATATTGTCCATGTATCTTTCTAAAAATCTTACTGCTTTGTCACACATTTTAAATGTGTCTTTTATAAATTTCTCCTCTTTTGTTATTTTATAATGTTCGTACACACCATAAATTACACTAGCTGTTTCATCTATTTGGTATCCCCAACAAGGTGCTAAGTTTCCATCTGTATAAAATCTTTGTTCCCACATTCCATTTTTACTTTGAGTATTTTTACAAAATATTTTATAAAATTTTTCTACTTCTTTTGTCATTCCTATTTCGTCAAGTGCAGAACATATAAACACTGCATCTCTTGTCCAGCAATATGCATATCTTCCACATTGCGTCTTTTGCTCATCTGTTTCTGCTGATGCTACTATACCACCTGTTGTTTCGTCTATAAGAAGTGGAAATAATAATATGCTTCTTTTATATATTTTATTTAAATTTTCTAAATATCCTTTATAATTTTTATTAGTTATTTGATATTTTTCTCCTAGTTTATAATGGTCTTTTACAAATTTTCTCCAATATCTAACCACATTTTGTTTTTCTGCCTTGATGTCAATTTTTCTTATTTCATCAATTTTTTCTAATAATTCTTTATTATCTCCTTCTGATATTTTATGAACTGGAACTAAAAATAGTACAAACTCTTTTTTCTCCCCTGGTTTAATTATTCCAATATCATAGCTGATAGCTGAATCTGCTGACATTCCAATATAATCCTTGTCTTGAATTACACCGCTTTGTATATTGTTTTGAACATCATTTAGTTGGTGGCTAGCTATTCTATCTTTTGAAAAAGTTGCTAATGCATAGTCATGACAATATTGTATTAATGCATTATTCTTTATTTGTGCACCAACAGAATTATTTTCTTCGTAAATCAATTTTGAATGCACCAAAAAGTTAACATTTAAATCTATACTACCTCCATTTTCAAACACATAATGTTTTATAATAACATCTTTTTTAGTTGAAGCATAATCCATTTGTTTTACTTTTAACTTGTAATATAAATTTTCTATTTCTGTATTTAAAACATTTGTATCTTCTTCATAATATTGATTATATTTATTATTTATATCTTCATGTAAATAAATCATTCCTGAATCATTTATTTTTATTCCAGTTCCAAAAAAGTCTATAAATTGTCTAAAATCCGGATTTGGATAGTACAATCTTAATAATTCTCCGTTTTTGCTATATGTGGCTAGTATATTTTTATTTCCTATAAAAGCATCATTATAATATTTTGTTTTCATTTGTTAACTCTCCCTTAATTTATTCAAAATTTTAGATAATATTTTCATATCCTATTTTTTCATAGGTTAATTTACACTATCAATTTATTATATTATATTTAATTAATCTTTAGTCATTTTCTACAATCTTTAATATTTGATTTTCTAACTCTTTTAGTCTTAATTTCAATTTAGCAATGTCATCATCTGTTGCATCATCTGTTAAGTAGTCACTCTTAACAATTTCTTCCATGTCTGCAAGCTCATTTTTCAAAATTTTCATCTTTTCTATTACTTCTAATCTTGGTGTTTCTTCTCTTTCTGCAACAACTCTTTCTAGCTGACTAATTTTTTCTATTGCTTCATCTTTTATGCTATATATCTCTCCAAACTCTGGAATTGTAACAGGTATTCCTAACTGTTTTACTATTTTTTCTCTTAAAATTTCTTGACCATCTGGTTCTCCATGTACCAAAAAAATGTGTTTTGGCTTTGTTATAAATGAATAAATAAAATTCATTAACCACTCTTGGTCTGCATGCCCTGAATATCCTTCTATGTACTCTATTCTAGCATTTACTGCAATTTCTTCTCCAAATATTTTTATGGTTTTTGCACCATCTACAATTCTTCTTCCTAAAGTTCCAGGAGCTTGATATCCTACAAACAAGATTGTGCTATTAGGATTCCATATATGATGTTTTAAATGATGCTTTATTCTACCTACATCACACATTCCACTTGCAGAAATAATAATTGCTGCTCCATCCATCTCATTTAATGATTTAGATTCATCTGCTGTTTTTGTAAATTGCAATCCTGGAAACTCTAGTGGATTATCTCCACTTTGTATTAATTGTTGTGTTTCTTCGTCAAATAAATTCATATTTTCTCTAAAAATTTCTGTTGCAGAAATTGCAAGTGGGCTATCAACATAAACTGGAGTTTTCATTAATGTATCATATTCTTTTTTAAACTCTTCTGAATTGTCATTATTCTTTAAATTATTAATTTCATACAATATTTCTTGAGTTCTACCAACTGCAAATGAGGGAATTACAACAGTTCCGTTCTTTTCTAAAGTCTCAGAAACTATATTTAAAAATAAATTTGCCTTTTCATCATTTCTATTATGAAGCCTTCCACCATATGTAGATTCCATTACTAAATAATCAGTTGTTTCTATCATTGTAGGAGAAGATAAAAGCGGAATATCATTGTTTCCTATATCTCCACTAAATACAATTTTTTTATCTTGACCATCCTCATTTATCCAAACCTCCACAATTGCAGAACCAAGCATATGTCCAGCATCATTAAACCTTATATGTATTTCTGGTGTAATTTCTATTATTTCGTCATAATTTACAGGTTTAAATATTTCCATACACTTTTCAGCATCTTCAGCAGTATAAAGTGGAATCACAATATTTTTTCCTTGTCTCACTCTTTTTCTATTTTTCCACTCAGCTTCTTGTTCTTGAATATGTCCACTATCTGGAAGCATTATAGAACATAAATCCATTGTAGCTTTTTGAGTATAAATTGCACCTCTAAATCCATCATTATATAAAAGAGGAATTCTTCCTGAGTGGTCTATATGTGCATGTGTTAATATCATAAAATCTATTTCTTTTGGGTCATATAAAAATGGCTCATCATTTTTTTCTTCTTCTTTACTTCCACCTTGATATAATCCACAATCAATTAAAAATTTCTTTCCAGCACCTTCTACTAAAAAATTTGAACCTGTAACAGTTTTTGTTGCACCTAGAAATGTTATTTGCATAAAATTCTCCTTTCGTTAATTAAAAACTTTTATCTTCTTCTTTAATTTTAATTTTTTAAAATCTACATTTTCTTTTAATTCTATTATAAATTCGTTTTCTAGTACATTTGTATCATAATATCGTATCTTTATTCCATTATTAACATATTCAGTTTCTACAATTAAATTGTCTAAATCAATAATTTTACTATTAAATATATTTACTAATGTTTTTAAATTTACTTTTGGAATTGTACAAATTGTATCTGCCCATTTAAAATTAATTAATTTTTTTATTAATTTTATCATAACTTTATAAAAAGAAACACTTAACTCTTTAATTTCTTTTAATTTTTTTTCGTTATTCCAATTTAATTCTCTAAAATATCTTACTTCATATACAAGTTTTAATAGTTCTTCCCTTGTTTGAGCCTTTTGTACACGTATTCTAAATGTTTTTAGTACATATTTGCACAAATTAATAAGTTTTTCACTATCTATTCCATCTATTTTTAAATTCTTAAAAAAATTATAATCTTTTTCTACACTAGTTTTTCTGATAACATATTTTTTAGGATCTATTAAATCATTTGCTTCTTTAATTTTTTCTAAAAGATTTGCTCTTTCCTCTTCTAAAATTATCTTCAACCTTTTTATACTAAATATTTTATCTTTATTTTCTAATACAGAATTTCTTCTTATATATTCTTCTTTTAATAATTCTTTGTTATTTACAATTTTATCTATTTTGTCTATGTCTGCCCTATATTTCTTCTTTATTAATGTAGTATTCTCAAGATACCCCTTCCTATCATTTAATAAAGTTATTTCTTCTTCTAAATAATTTCTTTTTTCTATAATTTTGTCATTCATTCCATATTCCATTATAACTTTGCAAATTAATGTTATAACTTCATCTGAAAACTCTTTTCCATATAATTTTTCTAATTTATTTTGAGCTATTGCTATATAATCTATCATTCCTTGTTTATTTTCTATCCACTCTGTTAAAAATTGATTTTCGAAAAGATATACTAAACATTGATAAATTAAATTGCATTGTACATCTTCAATTTCTTTAAGATTAGTATTCCATGACCAACCATTAAAATCCCTTAAAACTTCTAATTCGTGCATAATACTGCCAAGTGTTAAAACTTTACAAAATGGAGCTTTTAAAAGACCATACTCATCTAAAATTCCCCACTCTATTTTAGGCAATTTTGTTATAGCTTTAAGAGCATAATATTCATTATCTATTACTGTAATTGCTCCCTTTTCAGTATCTATTACAAATTTTTTATCTTTTAATTCGTCAAATTTTGGCATGCTTGGCATAATAGTATTAAATTCATAACATTTAGTCTTTATAATAGAAATTAATTTTTCCATATATTTATTTCTTGAAAGAACCTCTTGTTTTACTTTCTCATAATCATTATATGAATTTTCAATTTTATAAGACATGCTTAAAAGAAGATTTTTTGTATCCATAGAAAAATTTTTCTTTGCTAAAATCTTCTCTAACTCATTATTATAATCTTTTATATTTAATAGAGAAAAAATTCTCTCTTTCTTCATCTTTTGAAATCCTTTCAGTATAACTGTATTTTATATTATTTACTTTTTTTGTTACTTTTTATCTTTTATTTATTATTTCTTTGCTTTTTTATTAGATGTCTGTAGTTTTCTCTCAATTTAAGAAATTACACATACCTTTCTAATTTTCTTCTTCTGTATTTTCTAATTTAGTCATTTTTAATTCTTGCCATCTTTCTTTACTCATTAGTACTTCTCTAGGTTTACTTCCTTGATAACCAGATATTATACCTCTCTCTTCCATTTGGTCTATTATTCTACCTGCTCTTGCATAACCTACTTTAAACCTTCTTTGTATAAACGAAGTAGATGCTTGCCCTGTTTCTACTACTGTATCTATTGCTTCTAATAAAAGTGGGTCTGTTGTTTGTTCATCATCCTCTTCTTTTAATTCTTTATCTGTTTTATCTGAGTTTTCTATTTGTTCCATTATCTCGTCACTATATGTTACTTCACCTTGTGATTTTAAAAACTCTACTAATTTTTCTACTTCTTTATCTGCCACAAATGCTCCTTGAATTCTCGTAGGTTTTGGTGCACCTGATGGATAAAATAGCATATCTCCTTTTCCTAATAATTTTTCTGCACCAACCATATCTAATATTGTTCTAGAATCCACTTGTGAAGATACTGCAAAAGATATTCTTGATGGTATATTTGCCTTAATTACACCTGTAATTACATCTACAGATGGTCTTTGTGTTGCAATTACTAAATGCATTCCTGCTGCTCTAGCCATTTGTGCTAATCTACAAATAGAATCTTCTACTTCTTTTGGAGATGCCATCATTAAGTCTGAAAGCTCATCTATAATTATTACTATTTGTGGAAGTTTTCCTGTTTCTCCTTCTTTTTCTACAGCTTCATTATACCCTTTAATATCTCTAACACCTTTTTTGGCAAATAAATTATATCTATTTATCATTTCTTGAACAGCCCAAGCTAATGCTCCTGCAGCTTTTTTAGGATCTGTTACTACTGGTATTAATAAATGAGGTATTCCATTATAAACTGAAAGTTCTACTACTTTTGGGTCAACCATAAGTAATTTTACTTCACTTGGTTTTGCTTTATATATTATGCTCGCAATTAAAGTATTTATACAAACACTCTTACCAGAACCTGTAGCACCAGCTATCAAAACGTGTGGCATTTTTGCAATATCTGCTACTACTTCTTTTCCTGCAACATCTTTTCCAAGTGCAAATGCAAGTTTAGATTTATGTCCTTGGAATGCATCTGATGAAATTATATCTCTTAAATGTACAACTTCATTTTCTACATTTGGTATTTCTATTCCTACTGCCTGCTTTCCAGGTATTGGAGCTTCTATTCTTATACTTTCTGCTGCTAAATTTAGTGCAATATCATCCGCTAAATTTGCTATTTTGCTTACTCTTACACCTTCTGCTGGCTTTAATTCATACCTTGTTATTGCAGGACCTACAGAAACATTTTCTACTTTCGCAGAAACTCCAAAACTATATAATGTTTTTTGTAATCTACTTGCTGTTTCTGTAACTGCCTTTTTACCACCCTTTATTTCTTTTACTTCTCCTTGACTTAACAAGTTTATTGGTGGAAATTTATATTCTTTATCTTCTACTGTAACAGTATGTTCCAATTGTAAAACTTCTTTAGTTTTACTTTCTTTTTGTTCTTCTTCTTGTTTAAATAATTTTTCTTCCCCTAAGTAACTTAAGTCATCTTTGTCATGATTATATTTTCTAGGTTTGTCATTAGATTTTGGAGTATTATCATTGTTTAAATTAATAGTAATTTGATCATCTAGTTCTAATGCTTTTCTCTTTGCTTCTTCTTTTTCTCTTAATTTACGCTCTCTTCTAGTTTCTTTTCGTGGCGCTTCTTCTTCCACATTTATATTTACCTTTTCAGGTTCTATTTTCATTCTATTTTGTCTTTCTAATTCTCTTCTAGATACTCTAGCTTGCTTTTTTAATTCCTTTCTTTCATCCAATGCATCTAAGAAATTGCTTATCATTTCTGCTGGTCTTACACCAAACATAAATACAAATAAAACAATTGCAACTCCTATTACTAATATAACTGCACCTGTTGTTCCAAGTAAATTTATAAGTGGCATTGCAACTGCACTTCCTATAACTCCTCCTCCAATGTCACTTGTACCAAGCTCATATGCACTTTTCATAACTGTACCAAATTCTTTTCCTGCATTTAAGTTTCCACTAGAAAATTGAAATACACTAAGCATTGTAGCAATGCACACTAAAAAAACTACATACTGGATTAGTTTTGCGTACATATACTCTTTTTCATTATGTGTCATATATATTGCAATTAAAAAAGTTCCAATTGGAATTATATACTTTATAAAGCCCATAATGCCTCCAAGCATTGGACTTAAGTGCTCTCCAATATAACCAGATTTAGTATATATTAAAACAAATAAAAGTACACTAATAATAACTAATATTACAACTGCAACATTTATATCTATTGTTTTTTTCTTTCTTCTTCCTTTTTTAGCCAAAGCTATTTCCTCCTTCTATTATATAACTGTCTTAAGAAAATAAATATAAGAATATTCTTCAACACAAGTTATTAAAAAACATATTGTATTAAACAGAAATTAAAGTCAGAATTCGGAAATCAAATATATTTTGACCCTGACCTCCGATTCTGACTTCCTAAATTATTTAAGTTCTTCTCTATTATTTCTTATTACTTTTAAAGCTTCTTCTAATGCTCCCTCTACATTAGATAACAAATTATCTGCATAATCTTTTGTTCCCTTTGTTATCTCTCGTGACATCTCGTTAGCCGTTTCTATAATTTCTACTTTTTTCTCATAAGCTTTTCTTGTAATTTCATGCTCATCTATCATAGAAATAATTCTATTCTCTGCCTCTTTAATAATGCCATCTGCTTCGTTTTGAGCTTCAACTAAAATTCTTTGTCTTTCTTCTTTTATCCATTTTGCTTGTTTTAGTTCATCTGGCAATTTTAATCTAATTTCTTTTATTATTTCTAAAATTTCTTCTTTATCTACTAAACTTTTATGTGTAAAAGGTAAACCTTTGCTTTTTTCTAGTAAATCTTCCAATTCTTCTAATAATGTAAATATTTCCATTATATTTACTCCTTTCGCCTTAGGAATATAAGCTTTACTCTTCCATATCTTTTTATATTGTAAATGTTTACATCTATATTTTTTAATTCTTCTAATTCTCTCTCTTCTTCATCCGTTTCTATAATTATAACTCCATCCTTGGATAACAAATTATTATTTAAAATATAGTCTATACTTTTTACTGCCATATCTAACTTATATGGAGGGTCTATATAAATAATGTCAAAGTAAATATTACTTTTTTTAAAGTTTTCCAATGCGACTTTATAATCTTTATTTATTATGATAGAGTGTTCACAAAACTTTGTCTTTTCTAAGTTTTGTTTTATCATTTTTACAGCTAAAGGATTTTTTTCACAAAAATATACTTTTTTAACTCCTCTACTTAAGAATTCAATACCAATTTGTCCACTTCCTGCGAATAAGTCTAAAACTACTATATTTTCATTTATACTAGATTGTATACTACTAAAAAAAGCCTCTTTTACTCTATCTAGTGTAGGTCTAGTGGAATTACTTTCTATTGAATTAAGTTTAGTTCCTCTGGCTATACCGCTAATAACTCTCATAATAAATATATTTTACCTTTTTTTTATTTAATGTCAATAGTGTTAACGTAATTGTAATAAAGTTTTAACAAGTTTGTAATACATTAAAAATTATATAATACGTTATGTCTATTGTCAACAAAAAAAGCTTTAACAATAATGTTAAAACTTTTTTCATTGTACACTATTTATATTATCCTTAAATGCCTAAGATATTTTACTTAAATTTATTCTTTATTAGAATCTTTTAATAATTCTAATTGAGATATTAAAAGAGATTCCATTTTTGCTTTATAAACATCAAATTGTTTTTGTAAATCGTCCAATTCTTTTGTTTTTATAGCTATATCCTTTTCAATTTCCATTGTTGCTTCTTTTGCTTTTCCTTGTGCTTCTCTTATTAATTGATCTGCCTCTTGTTTTGCAACTTTTTTAATTTCATCTGCTGTAGACTGAGCCATAATTAATGTATTTTGTAAAGTTGATTCTATATTTTTATATTTTTCCAACTCTTGCATTAAACTTTCTATTTTTGTATTACTTTCTGTAGATTGTTTATATATTTTTTCATAATCAACTGTTAATTCATCTAAGAAATCGTCTACTTCTTCTACGCTATATCCATTCATCATTTGTTTTGAAAATTTCTTATTTTCTATATCTAATGGTGTATACATTTATTTTCCTCCTATTAATAGTTGACTTAGTTATTATTGCTATTTCTTAACCATGAAACTGATAATTTGTTTTTAATTTCATCTCTCGCAACCATGTCACTTGTAATGTCATAATTAAATGGTGCTATTAAAAATATTGCATTTGATACTTTTTGAATATGACCATCTAAAGCATGAACTGCTCCACTTACAACGTCTACAATTCTTCTTGCAACATCTTTATTAACATATTCCAAATTAATAATAATTGATTTTTTTTCTTTTAGTAAGTCGCAAATGTCTTCAGCTTGTTCGAAACTTGTTGGTTGACAAATAGCCATTTTTACTTGTTGTACTTGTGGCATACTTACTACTTTGTTGTTTCTTCTTCCAAAAATTTTTCTATCTTCTGGTTCTTCAATTTCTTCCTCTATATCTTTTTCTTCGTAGTTATCTACTTCTTCCTCATCTTCCTCATTATCTCTTGCTGGATCCATTCCTAAGAAACCCCAAACCTTATTCATAATCGCTCCTGACATTTAAACAACCTCCTAAAATTTATTCGTCATTTGTAATTATTTGTCTAAATAATATTACTTGTATAAGTATCTAACTTTTTTATTTTTTTGTCAAGTATTTTTATTGTTTGTCATTATTTTTTAATCTTTTTGTAATATATTTGAAATATTATACAGGTTCTTTTAGTATTTCATCATATATTGTAAGAGTTTTTGTCGATTTAATTTCCTCTGCAGTAAAACCTAACTTTTTCAATTCTTCTTTTGTATAATTAGTTACAATTGAGTATTTATTATTTGTTCTTAAAATTTTTACATAAATTTTATCACTATAACCATCTCTAGTTCTAATTACATATGGTATTTCGTTTTCTCCTTTTTGTTCTTTTGCAATAGATTCATTAGGAATTTTCTTTCCCGAATCGCTCCACCATATAATATCTAAAGATATTTTTCTATAACTAATTAAGTCTTGTACATCTTGATTTACTTTAAAAATTATAATCCTATCATTATCTTCTTTTGATATATACTCAATTTTTGCTGGAATTTCTCTTCCACTATAAAACCTTAATTTTATACTATCTCCAACTTCTGCATCTTTGCTACTTTCTGAAGACAAAATACAAGCTATATAAAAATTAAAATCACTAATTATTTTTCCGCTTTCATCACTTGTAGCTATTATTTGTCCAGTTTTTATATTTATGTCTTCTAATAATTCTTTATTTATAGTATTAAATTTGTCTGGTGATAAAATTTCTTCATAACCATCAATTTTATACGAAACAATTCCACTTACTGGAGCATTTATTTTTTCTACACCATTATTTAATTCATTTTCATATTTACTTCTTTCATCTATTAATTTTTTTAAGTATGAACCTGCTGGACTATAATCTCCAACTATTCTAGATTTTTTGTTTATATATTCATCAACATCCTTTTTATATTCTTTTATTTTTTTCATATCTGTTTCTTTATAAAGTGCATCTATTTTTTCAGTTATTTGCTGTTCTAAAGAACTAATATCTCCATTTGGAATATTAGAGCTTTCTTCTTCTTTTTGCATTGCTTCATCTATTTTTTTATCTAAATCACTTATCTTCTTTTCTAATTCTTCCTCGCCAGAAGAATAATATCTGAAAATGGGCTCGTTTTTTGCTACCTTTTCCCCTTCTGACATTATCTGTTCCATTCCGTTTTTATAGTTTTTTCCCTTTACAATTTCTTCATCTCTAATAATATAACCTGTAGTAGTTTCTTCTTGATAAATAGAACCTTCTTCAACCATAAATGTAGCTGTTGGATTTATAATTAACATAATAATCTTATAAACTATAAAAGATATTACAATAAGCATAATAAGTAAAACCACCATTAGTTTTCTCTTATTAATTGTACTATATTTACTTGCATTTTTTATATTATTTTGCTCAGTTATACTTTTATTTATACCTCTGTTGCCATTTTTATTATTCACCATATACCTCCATAATGGAATTTACATTTTCCTCAGTTTTGTTTAAACCATCTAGCCAAATTATATTTTTTATTCTTTTAAACCAAGTAATCTGTCTTTTTGCATATCTTCTAGTTTCCATTTTTATTTTTTCTATCATTTCTTCTTTAGAAATATTTCCATCTAAAAATTCTTTTACTTCTTTATATCCCAATCCTTGCATTGCTGTAGGCATATTAGAATATTTATTAATTAAATTTTTAACTTCTTCTATCAATCCTTGTTCTAACATTATATCTACTCTTTTATTAATTCTGTCATACAAAATACTTCTTTCCATATTAATTCCAAAAATCAAGTAATTATATGGAACTTCTTTTCTAGATTTTTTTTCTAATTCTGTTTTATTTCTTCCAGTAGCATTATATATTTCTAAAACTCTTGTAATTCTTTTTTTATCATTAGCACTTACTTTTTCCATTGCCTCTGGGTCAATTTCTTTTGCTCTATTATATAAGACCTCTAAACCATACTCTTCCGCTTCTTTTTCTAATTCTCTCCTATAATTTAAATCTACTTCCATTTCGTTATATTGAATATTATAAATAAGAGAATTTAAATAAAGTCCCGTTCCACCAACTATTATCGGAGTTTTACCTTTATTAATAATTTCTTCTATAGCCTTTGATGCATCTTCTTTATATTCTGAAACACTATATCTCTTTTCTGGAGACACAAAATCCACTAAGTAATGCTTTATTTCTTGCATTTCTTCAACAGTTGGTTTAGCAGAGCCAATATCCATTTCTTTATAAATTTGCATAGAATCGCATGAAACTATTTCTCCATTTATTTTTTTAGCTAAACTAATTGATAAGCTTGTTTTTCCAGATGCTGTTGGTCCACAAATAACTATTACCTTTGGTTTGTCCATTGCTATTCCGCCTTTTTATTATCGAATTTTAATATTATTTTACTAATATTTTTACAATTACGCCTTATATGCTATTAATTCATTAAACTAATAAATTACAAATTGCAAATTTTTTATATAATTAATGAATTTAATTTTTTTATATTTTAATTTACATTAATATTATTTGTAATAGTATTATTTAAATTATTAGTTATATTGTTTATGTTATTAGTAAAATTATTTGTAACATTTGTATTATTATCTAAAATACTATTTTTATTTTCATTATTTGTATTATTATCCATGATACTATTTTCATTTGAATAATTTATGTTATTGTTTAAAGTATCATTTTCGTTTGTACTATTGTTAATTGTATTTGTATTATTCGTAATATTGTTTTTTGCGTCATTTAAAATTTCTAATGCATTGTTTTGTATATTTTTAAAATAAAAGAATTCCATAACTAATAAAATAATTAAAACTGCAACTAGTACAACACATCTATTTCTTAATATATTAGCTTTTAATCTTCCTTCTTTAAATTTTTTATATGAACTACTTAAAAATGTTAAAACACATAGTCCATTTACTGGTACAAATGTAAATGTTATAAAATCTCTTCCTGCATCTGCTGCATTTTTGTCCATCCCTATGCTACTTAACCAATAAACTACTGAAACTAGCATATACATTATAGCTACACCTACTGCTATAAATATAATTTTTTCTTTGTTTTTTATGTCTTTGCCTAATAATTTATAAATTGCAAATATGTTTATAACATTAATTAATAAAATAAATAGTATAATAAAAATATTCATTTTCTATCTCCTTGAAAATTTCTTTTCTATATCATTTTTACTCATTTTTATGGCAGTTGGCCTTCCATGTGGACATGTAAATGGATTTGGTAATACAAGCAATTGTGACATTAGCTTGTCTACTTCTTCCTTAGTTAAAGCCATATTTGCTTTAACAGCTGCTTTACATGCAACTGTTGCTATAAATTTTTCTTCTTTTTCTTGTTTAGCAGTTCTTGCAACAGTATTTATTTCATCCAAAGTCTCTAAAAATAATTCTTTTGTATCCAAATCTAAGCACATGTCTGGTACACCAGTTAATTTTATTGTATTTTCTCCAAATTCTTCTAATGTAAATCCAGCTTTTATAAACATTTCCATATTTTCTTTTGCAATATCCATTTCTTTATGTGTTAAAGTTATAATATCTGGTAAAAGCATTAGTTGTGAATCTTTTTCTTTATCATTATAATAGTTTGCCTTAACTCTTTCATACATAATCCTTTCATGTGCAGCATGCTGATCTATAATGTACATATCATCTTTCATTTGGATTATTATATATGTTGAAAATGCAATACCTATAAATTTATATAATGGAGTTTCATTTTTTTCTAATTCTTTAAAAACAGAAACATTTTCTACTTTTGATATTTGCTTAAAATCGCTAGCTACTTTTCCTAAACTAGAATTATATTCTTCTTGCTCTTCTTTTAATTTTTCTGCTTGAGCTTCTTCTATTTTTCTTCCAAATGTACGCTCATACATTTCATCAAAAGAAAGTTTTTTCTCTAATTCTGTTTTAGGCTCTTCTTTTGCCATAATTTCTGGAAGCTTATCCAATTTCTTTATATTTTCTATAAACTTTTGATTTACTTCATTTGTATCTATAGTCTTTGTTTCCATATTATCTAATTCTTTAATATTATTTACAATTGTAGTGTTTTCGTTAGAAGCTGTATTATTTTCTTTTTGTGTATTTTCTTCTACTTTTGCAATTTGTCTATTTTCAATATTATCTAAAATCTCTTCATTTTCTATATTTAAATCTTTTTTATTTTCTTTTACAATATTTTCGTTATTTTTTAAATTTTGTCTTTCTGCATATATTTGAGCTAAAAAATTATTATTTAATTCTACTCCATTGTTTGTTTTATTATTTAATAAAGTTTCTTCTCTTAATTCATCTGTTCTGTCTGGATTTCCTACTAAATCACCTTTCAATAATGCCTCTTTTATTGCATGATATATAGCTTTGAATACCTTATTGTCTTCCTCAAATCTAACCTCTAACTTAGCTGGGTGTACGTTTACATCTACCTTTTCTGGATTCATATCTAAATTTAATATTACAAATCCATATTTTCCTATTGTTATCATACCTTTAAAAGCTTGTTCTGCTGCACTTGTTAAGGTTTTATCTTTTACATATCTTTTATTAACAAAAAATATTTGGTTGGCCCTATTAGAACGAGAAATAATTGGTTTTCCCACTACTCCAGTTACTTTTATATCATCATATTGATAATCTACTTCTAAAATATTTTCTGCTATATCTTTTCCGAAAATACTATAAATTACTGATTTTCTATCTCCATTACCAGGAGTTTGTATAACAGTTTTTCCTGTATTAATTAATTTTATTGCTATTTGAGGATTAGCCAAAGCAACTCTTGTTATTGCATCTTCTATATAACCCGCTTCTGTAAAATCCTTTTTTAGGAATTTATATCTTACAGGTGTGTTAAAAAATAAGTCTGTAATAGTTATGGTAGACCCCTTTGGGCAACCTGCCTCTATTTTATTTTTTATATTTCCGCCTTCAACACAAATTTTATACCCAATGTCGCTTTCTTCTCTTCTTGAAACAAGCTCTACTTTGCTTATTGATGCTATACTTGCTAAAGCTTCTCCTCTAAACCCCATTGTTTTAACAATTTCCAAATCTGTTGCTTGTCTTATTTTACTTGTTGCATGTCTTTCAAACGCAATTTCCATATCATCTGGTAAAAAACCTTTTCCATTGTCACTTACACGTATATAAGAAATTCCTCCATTTTTTATCTCTACATTTATTACTGTTGCTCCTGCATCTATAGAGTTTTCTACTAATTCTTTAACAACAGATGCCGGTCTTTCTATAACTTCGCCTGCTGCTATTTGATTTATTGTTAGGTCATCTAATAGTACAATATTTCCCATCTATTAACTTCATTCCTTTCTAACTTCTCTTATGTAATTTGTACAAATTATATCACTAACTTTTATTTGTTGTAAAGTAAATCTGTAACACTTTATTACATTTTAGAATAATATATATCATACAAAAGAACAAGACAATTTTAGTTCTTATAGGAGGTATTAAAATGGGATGTTTTGGTAATAACAGTGAACTTTTATGGTTCATAATCCTATTCTTGCTACTTTTCTGCTGTGGCGGAAACAGCTGCTGCAATAACAACAATAGTTGTGGTTGCTAAAAATTACATTAGCTTATAGCTTTTTAAATTTTGAAAGGGGTGAATTTGGATGCAAGAAAATAGAGGATGTGGATGTGGCTTCGGTTTTGGAGATGACTGCATGTGGATAATAATATTAATAATCCTTATCTGCTGCTGTTGTGGTGGAAACAGAGGAGGATGCTGCTAGTAAAGTTTAATTAATTCTAGCATAAAAAAAGTACCTGTATAAAATTACATTTCAGTAATTATTACAGGTACTTTTTTATTATACATATCCAATTTAATGCATAAACAAATTCGCTTATAATTTATGCATTTAGTGCAATATTTTTATTTTGCTTTTCTTACTTTCATTTCTTCATTTGGATCATTTTTTCTTCTTTCTTCTTTTCTATTTTCTTTACTTAATTTTGGTTTTTCTTCTTTTCTTCTATTTGCCTTTCTTCTTTCCTCTATTATATTTCCATTACCATCTACTATCATATTAATTTCTCCTTTGCAATTTTTACTATATTTTTATATTAACGCATTTATCATATAAAATCAAGTATCTATTTTAATATTCCACTATTTAAAACTGGAACACTATATAAAAATAATATATCTTGATTTTCAAATTTTATATATTGTTCAATTAATTTTTCATTAATATATCTAAAATCTATTAATGTTATTTTTCTATAATTTTCTATTAGTAATGGAGCTATGCTACTACCAAATGAATCTCTAAATAATATTAATTCTTTTTTTGTTTTTGTATTTGGATTATCAATAGTTATTATAGATGTTGGTCCAGATAAATATAAATTATACTTGTCTGCTGATGATTGATATTTTTCTAAGTCATATACTTTTCCGCGTTTTACTAGTTTCAAAATTATATGTAGTACAATTTTCTATAGTATCATTTGTTAAGTATCTCATTGTATCTGGTTTTACTCTTACCCCTATTTGTCCATAATACACCCCATAAAATTCACCTAATTCTTTTTCTTCATATTTTATTTTAGAAGTATCTTTTAAATTCATTTCTTTTTCTATTTTTCTTACAGCTTTTCTAATATTTTCTTGTTTCCAATGTATGTCTGTTCTATAATAATCTTCACTACTTAATTCAGAAAATAAATTTATATATACCATATTATTCAAATTTGTTTTCATTATATTTTGCAATTTTTCGTAATCCATCTTTAAATTATCATCTTCTAAAAAATAATTTTTGTCTGGTACAATTGCATAATATACATTCATATTTTTTAAATACTTTTCTTTTATCTGTTCTATTCGTTTTGCAGTCTTTTCTATTAATTCTTCTTTTAATGGATATTCAATTTTATAAATGCTATCATTTTCTATAAATAGTTTATTATTATCTTTTTGTCTATATATTTCAAAATTAAATAATGATTTTATACTTCTTAATAAATCTCTACCTACAAATTGATCCATTGCATATTCTTCAAAATCTTTTGATACTGTTCCATCAAATACTTTTTTAGTTGTAATTTCTGGAAATTGTACTAGCTTTCTTCTTTCAGAAGTTGATATTATTTTATCTTTACTTAAGATATTTATAATAAATACTAAAATTAAAATTACTACAAAACCTATAGAAATTAATATATTCTTTCTATTTTCTTGCATTATTCACCTCTTAAAACCTGAAATATAAAAATGGGTTAAATGATCCGTCTACAATATAGCTTGTACATATAATAAAAATTAATAATAAATATATAGGCTCTAATATATTTACAATTTTTTTCAATTTCTCATTAGTTAATATATTTTTGCATATTGGTGTTGCTCCTATAATACCTAATATAATTACAATTATATAGCTTTTTAGGTAATACATGCTTTCATTTGTTATTAATGGAATACTTACAAATTTAAATAAGCCTCCTATATTTTCTAATATTGTAGATATTCCTTCTCCATTAAATATAATAAAACTAATCATTACTATAAATAATGTATATATTCTGCTAATAACCTTTGGTATTTTTTGTAGCCACTTTAACAAAAATACTTTTTCTATAATTAATAATACTCCAAAATATAACCCCCATATAACAAAATTCCATTCTGCTCCATGCCACAATCCTGTTAGCATCCATACAATTATTATATTACGAATCCATTTTAGTTTGCTTACTCTATTTCCTCCTAATGGAATATATATGTAATCTCTAAACCATGAGCTTAAAGAAATATGCCATCTTCTCCAAAAGTCTGTTATACTTGTTGCTATATACGGATAGTTAAAGTTTTCTGGAAAGTCAAATCCTAACATTTTTCCTAATCCTATTGCCATATCTGAATATCCTGAAAAATCAAAATATATTTGTATCATTAAAGCTATTGCATATAACCAATAAAATAGTACACTCTTTTCATCACTTACTAAAAAGATATTAATTAGGTTTCCCATTACATTTGCTATCATTACCTTTTTGCCTAACCCTATTATAAATCTTCTTACTCCTATAGAAAAGTTTTTCATGTTATATTCTCTATTTTCTAGTTGATTCTCTATTGTTGTATATCTAACAATTGGACCTGCAATTAATTGTGGAAATAATGATATATATGTAGCCAGTTTTATAATGTTTTTTTGTACTTTTGCTTCTCCCCTATATACATCAACTATATAACTTATTAATTGAAATGTGTAAAAAGAAATTCCTATTGGCAATATCACATGTATTAAATCTATTTTGTTTGATAACCATAAATTTATATTTTTAATTATAAAATCTGCATATTTAAAATAAATTAATAATCCTATATTTATAAAAATAGATAATATTAAAAATATTTTAGAATATTTTGTCTTTTTATATTTATCAATTAATATACCAAAAATATATGTAGCAAGTATAGAAAGTATCATAATATATATATTTTTTGGTTCTCCATAAAAATAAAAAATAAAAGACGAAATTAGTAATACTATATTTTTATATTTATTTGGTATTAAATAATATATTATTAAAACAATTGGTAAAAAATAAAATAAAAATGTTATACTTGAAAATACCATAAATCCCCCATATATTCTAAAACAAAGACAGGACATGATTTAAATTTACATGTCCTGTTTTATATTATAATTCTTCTGGTAGTTCTGGAAGTTCTTCTGTTTTTGTATATTCTTCTTGAACTGTTCCTGCCAATGCCTTAAATCCTTCATAAACAGGTTTTGCCCATTCTTCACTAGCCATTACTAGACATACTATATCATTGCTACTTGTCGCATAAAGTTTTTCTGCTGAAACACATATCCATTTTCTTGTATCTATTTTTTCTGACATAGTTTTTGCAATATTATTAGCATCAACTCCATCTTTTACCTTTACTAATACAAGTGAATATGCTTGTGAACTCATCATTGGTTCAGATATAGCAATATATTGTAGGTCATTTCCATTATCTAATCCAGTTGCACCTTTTACACTCTCTGTATCTGTTGGTTCTATAAATTGTGTTTGTAATTTAGGTAATACATCTTCTTTTCCTTTATAGATTTCGTCAATTAATGTTGATAAATCTTCCTGTTTTTCTATTGGATTTAAATTTGTGCTACCTGTTTTGTTTGTAGCTTTTTGGCTTATAAATATTATTCCTAAAGTAATTAATATAATTAATGCTACAATAACAATTATTATAATATTCTTATTTTTCATATGTTATCCCTCCCTTTTCAATATAGCATATATTTTATAAATTATCAATAATAATATCTAGTAAATTGAAAATAAAAAATCGACATATTACAGTCGATTTAATCGTTTTCTCGTCTTGTGGTCAATTAGTCTTTTGGTGGAGATGAGGAGAGTCGAACTCCTTTCCAATATTCTTTCCATATAAACATCTACAAGTTTAGTTTATTATTAAAATTCCCTTAATATAAAGTTAACAAACAAACTTTATATTAAAGTAGCTACTAAATTACCTACTATTTTTGTAGCAAAAAATAGCTTTGTTTCCCACTAATCGTCGCCTTATCTAAAAACGTGGGCATTTAAAGTAAGACGTCGCTGCTAAAACTAGGCAGCGTATGCTAATTCTCTATTATCAGCGTTTATATTTAAATTTTGCCTTTTTAAGTGGCCAGGCAACTCCACTACTTGCCGTTTATACTTCTAGGATACTGTCGAAACCAAATACATCCCCATATAACGTACAATAATTATTATACTATAAATTCAATAAATTTACAATAAATTTTATAAATTCTATGAACCAAAAAATATATATTTAAACTAGAATTTTTTAACTATCTTCCTATTCTATTACTGGCACAGTCAAAAAATTATTTACATTATAAAAGGACGTATGCTATTGCACATACGCCCTTTTTTGTCCTAAAAAGTTAAGACTGTTTACTTTTCCACCTCTGTATTAATGTAAATTAGAGGTTGGTTTTAAGTCCAACATTCAGCTCCATTCCTTCGTTGGAAGGCATCCAGTTACCTTGTTTTACACCATAGTCACCATGCGGTAAAGTCATGGCTTCCAGAATCCTAGAAAGCTCCTTCATGGTATAACACTGGTCGTCAATCCTCGCAATTGGGTTTTCATACCCAATTTTTTCCAGCTCCTTGCCGATTTTCAGAGCACTATTCATGGATTTGCAAATACCATCGCTTTTGAAGATAGTGAAAGTGTTTTCTCCTTTGAGAACCTTCAGCTCAAACATAACCCGAACTATAGCCAGATTACACTTGATACTACCATTCTGTAGAGAAACAACCGGCTCAATCTCAGCTAATGTTCCCTGAAATCCGTCCTTGTGCTGCTTTTCCAATATAATTCCAAGAATTTGCATAAATGCATATCCCCTTTCTAATTAAAACAGTGGATGGAAAAGTAAAATATTATCCCTCAGGATTATTATAATAACATAAATTTGTCATAAAATCAACCAAAACATATACCTATGTGTAAAATTACATTAGTCATTCATAGTATGTAAATATTATTTCTTATTTAATTAAGTTTGTTTAATTCTATTTTATATTTGTTTACTTTTTTGCATATTTTTTATAAAAAAGGTTGCTTTTTTATAATATAACCTATATAATAAATAAGTAATATATATAGGGGTATAGTGTTAACGGCTAGCATAATGGTCTCCAAAACCACAGGTGAGGGTTCGAATCCTTCTACCCCTGCCAGATTTTCCTAATATGAACCTTATTTATTTTAATGGTGGTTTCATAGTTAGGAAATTTTTATTGCTTAAAAAAATAACGCCTAATTACACATAGGTTATTTTTATTTTGTAATCTTCAAATATTGTATGAAACATTGTAATTTTAGATTTTAAATGCTATAATCAATTTGTTATACTAATTTTAGGAGTTATAAATGGAAAAAATAAAATCAATAATAAAAAAATTTTGTACAAAAGAAGTTATTTCTTACATTATATTTGGTATTCTAACAACTTTAGTTAATATAACAATATCTTTTGTACTAACTACAGCATGTAAAATAGAAGGAAATTTATCTAGCACAATAGGTATTATATGCTCAATTTTATTTGCATATTTTACCAACAGAAAATGGGTATTTACATCATATGCTCACACTTTTAAAGAAAAAATTACTGAATTTGGACGATTTATATTAGCAAGAGCTTTTACTATGGTTGTAGAAATAGTAGGCGTATTTTTACTAAATGATGTTGTTCATTCATTCTATGGATTATTTAGTAATAATATAGCTTATTTAATCAATAAAGTTATAATGACTATTATTGTTATTATCTTAAATTTCTTTTTCAGCAAATTTTTTTGTATTTTCGTCCATACTCTCATATAATTCCAATGCTTCATAACTACCAACTAATGTTGCACCACCCTGAATAGTTCTAGGTGAGATAAACAAATAGTTTTTCTCTTTACTTTCTTCTATAAATTTTGCTTTTTCTTCTAAAGTCATACAAACCTCCCTAAAAACTACAAATAGTATAACATATTTTAAATTATTTTCCAACCGATGTTAATGTTTTAATTAAAGATTCGTATTCATTACTGCTATCAGTTTTTATTAATCCAGTATCAGCTTTTGTAAATAACAATGACAAAATTATATTTCCTAGTTTTTCATCTAAATTTCCTGAATTTACTAATGATAGATAAAAGTACGTAAGCACATATTTTTGTCTATATTCTTCACTTAAATGTTTTGAAGACATCATTATTTTAATAAATATTCTTATTACATATATTATTAAACAAATCATAGATAAAATAATAATGCTACTATATACAGGCATTTCGGTACTAAATAAATTTACTGTAATAATCTTTTTACCAAATTCTATCTTTGGACTTAATATAAAACCTAATAAGACTAATAATATAGCTGAAACTATAACTACTGCAATAGCCCAATGTATTGTTTTTTTCTTATATTCATTAGATTTTTCTAACATAAATTTAGACGGTTCTTCAACCTTTAATTTTTCAGAATATGTTTTTTCAAGATTAGATAAATTCTTTCTACTATCATTCATAAAACTGTTGTATTCTTCATCTGATTTAGTAAACCAATTATCAAATTTTTCCTTTTCTTCATTTTTGAAAGCAATATAATTATCTTTTTCCTCATTCATAAAATTAATATAATCATCTTTTGAATTAATTATTTCGTTTATCGATTCATTAATGTTATTTTCCATAGTACTATATAAATTTGAAGAAGAATTATTTCTTTTAAATCTACTCAAACTATGATGATTTGTCTTAAATAAAATATAATGCATAGCAACATTTTGTTTAGCAGAATCTGAAAAATATGAATTAAGTAATCCAGGATTTTTTAATAGTGTAAATTAATAAATTTTCATATCCAAGTTCTTCATATATTTGCTTTATAGTACTTATCGAATACGCATTTTCATTTCTTAAGCTTTGTACAAATAAAGTCTTTATGCTAATATCACGATTATATCGTGATATTCCAAGTTTATTATAAAAATTATTATCAATATATTGTTTTGCAGTTTCAATATTAGTTTTATCACAATCGTTAATTAAACTCTCTATTTTATTAATTTGATTTTCTGCAATTTCAAAAAATTCTTTTATATTATCCTTAAATGAACTTTTAATTAATGAAAATTCTTGAATATACTTTTCATAAGAATTTATCGAATATGTCTTATTCATCAAATCAGTATATCTAATTGGATACTCTGTCAATTTTTCATCAATTAGTTTAGTAATCTCAATTTTTTTAATCATCCAAAAACCTCCCAAACAATTGTAAATATTATATCACTTAAATAAATTATTTTCACAAAAATATGTAAAATTGTTGAATTTGATTAAATTTATGGTATATTATTAGTAGTGAGTGATATTTATCATATCACTAGAGAAAGAGTTGTAGATAACTACGACACTCGCTCCATTTGTAAAAATCGTCGGAACAACCGATGTTGAGATAAAGCTTAATTAGAAATAATTAAGTTTTTTTGTGTTTAAGAAAGGTTGTGATGATATGTTAAATATTACTAAAGAAAAACTTGATTTAAGCCCTGATTTAAAGAAAAAAATTGATTGGGCTAAGAATTATACTTCTACTTCAATAACTCTTGAGAAAGGTCATTTAATTAGATTAGAGCCTAGTAATCTTGCTTATGTAGATCCACATAAAGTAAAAATCAATAATTATACATTCTTGTTCTTCAATGGTGTTAATACTTTCTATGTTAATAATCTAAACGAACAACATAATCTATCAGAACTAGAAAAATTCTTTAAACTAGCTAAATGTTCTTAATACTATTCCCTTAATAAGGAATTGACAAAATTCTAAAAAATGATATTATATATAACCAATGAAAGAGGTATGCTCTAGAAATGGAGGTACATCTATGAAAATAAAACACAATATATTGAAAAATTATAATATTAATTTAATGAGGAGTCAGTAGTATTTAGACTTTACTAGATACTATTGTCTCCTCTTTTTTAGTAATAAGGAGGTTGAATATGGAAGAAGAAAGAAAAGTTGCTGGTATTTATATTCATGTGTCAACTGAAGATCAAGCACGTGAAGGTTTTAGTTTAGGAGAACAAGAAGAAAAGTTAAAACAACTATGTGATTATAAAGGTTATGAAGTATATAAAGTTTATTGTGATGCTGGTATTAGTGCTAAAGATATGGAACATAGACCAAAATTTCAAGAAATGTTAAAAGATATGAAAGATGGAAAAATCAATTATATCGTTGCCTATAAACTTGATAGAGTTACTCGTTCAGTTAGAGATTTAGAAGAACTAATATCACAATTAGAAAAATATAATACTTATTTAGTATGTGATAGAGATGATGTTAATACTTCTACTGCTAATGGTAGATTCTTTGTAAGAATGTTAACTGTCTTATCACAACTTGAAATTGAAATAGTTTCAGAAAGAACAAAGTTCGGTTTAAATGGTGCTATTAAGTCTGGTCATTTACCTGGGCAATTAGCTTTAGGTTTTAAGAAAGATGGAAATAAGAAAACTATAATTGATCCTGCTACTGCTCCTATTGTTAAAAGAGTATTTGATTTATATTTACAAGGTAAAACATTCCTACAAGTATCAAATATATTTAATAAAGAAAAAGTCTTAAATAAGAATTGGAAAGATACTCACATTGAAAGAATAATAAATAATCGTTTATACATGGGAGATTATGAAATGTATAAGAGATTAAAAGAATGGAAAAATGTTGAACCAGTTATTTATATGAATGTTGTTGAACCTATCATTCCAAGATACATTTGGGAAGAATGTCAAGCACAAAAAATTATTAATCAAAGAACTTATACTAGAGATAGAGTTTATACATTCTTTCAAAAACTTAAATGTCCTAAATGTGGAAAGATAATGAAATGTAAAGGCTCAGGTGGAAAAAGAAAAAAATATGTTTATTACAATTGTGAAGATTGTCATGAAAATATTAGAGAGTCTTATGTTGAAGAAGAATTTGAAAAGATTGTTGGTCAATTATTAAGATTTGATAATGAATATAATGAACTATTTTTACCACTATTTGCAGATAAAGAAAAAGTTGCTGATAAATCTGATATTGAAAGAGAAATAATTAACTTAACTAAACAAAAAGAAAGAATTAAAAAAGCTTATATGTCAGAGGTTGTTGAACTTGATGACTTTAAAGAAGATTTAAAAGTGATAAATGAAAAACTTGATATATTAACTAAACAATTAGAAAAAGAACAAGAACTAAAAAATAAGAATAGATTCACACCAGAGAAAGTTATGGCTGATAGAGATTTACAAAGAATATTTATGACTAATGGAAAAGATGTATCTCTATTTCTTACACAATGGCAAACAATGACTAAAGAAGATAAACAAGAGTTTATAGCTAGATATATTGAATCACTAACTTTTGAAAAAGATGATAGATATCCAAATGGGATACATTTAATAGATATAAAATTAAAATCATTATTTACTGAAAAAGTTAGTCATTTATCAGAGTTAGGTTTATCACAAGTTCCAGTAGAATTTATTTCAAATGATAAATCAGTAATGCTTAATGTTAGTTATCCATTAAAAGAATCACAAGTTAAAGATTATATGAAAGAGTTTAAAAATATAGATGGTGTTAAATTACATATTCATCCTACATTTAATTATAGTTTAGAAGATATGCCTAATGAGATAGAATTTAATCTTGATAAAGATGAAAAGGTTCTAAAGTTAATTCCTATTATTAAAGATATAGACAATCCTGAAAGTTTAACAAATAAGTTTAAGTTAGGAATTGTCACTTCGTTTGTTAAGACTACTGAAGAGGTTCCTAAGGAGTAATCCTTAGCCCACGAAATCTTGTATGGCGGAAGCTGTACAAGATATCTAGGGGGTTATATATCTTGGATGTCCCAGATATGGTCCAAAATAACCCACACTAAAAAGGAGAAATTATATGGCTGAATTACCTTATTCATTTCATCTTGGAAGTAATAAAAACAGAAAAGCATCGGCAAGAAGTAATGCTAGAAATAATGTGAGTGGTTCTTCTTCTCTTGCTAATAATGGAATACAAAATTATCAACAATTATCAAAAGTAAATAATCATGATTTTAGAAAATACGAAAATGATAATGATTATATTTATCAATTAAAAGGTACTAATGATATTGTTTATGATATTAAAGAATTTTATAAAACTGAATTTGAAGAAGCAAGACTTGAATACAATAATAAACAATCTAGACCTAGTAGAAGAATTGATGATTATTTTGAATATGTTAATAAAGATGAAAAAAGAGATCTTGCTTGTGAGATTATAATTGAACTTGGAAATAAAGAATATTGGGATACAAAAGATTTTGAATTTAAAAGAGAAATGGTTAATGTATATGAAGAACATTTACACGATTTAGAAAGACTAGTTCCAGAGTTTAAAATAACAAATGCTGTTGTACATTTAGATGAAACTTCTCCTCATATGCATATTGTTGGAGTTCCAGTTAAAGATGGTTGTAAAACTGGTTTATCAAAACAAGTAAATAAATCATCAGTTTTTACTAAAGAAAGACTTGAACATATACAAAATGTTATGAGAGAAAAATGTATTGATACTTTTAATAAATATTTTGAAAAAGAAAATGCTATTCTAAAAACTAAAGAAAAAGGGAGAAACAAAGATATCCATGTTAAAGATATGCTTAATTATCAAGAACTAAAAAAAGAACTAGAAATTAATAAAAGAAGTATTGATAAAAATAATGATAAGATAAAATCGTTCTTCAAAAGAGTTGAAAGATTTGTTATCTGGTTTAGAAGAATCTAGACTTGGTGGTTATAAACTTAATAATAAACAAACAGAAAGATTACAAGATTTAATTAAAGATGTTGAATCTATAACTGATTATTTTGATAATTATAAAAATATAATTAATAATATATCTTCAATTAATGATAATTTAAAATATCAAAAAGATAGAAATAATAAAGTTGAAA
>ENA-OURU01001407-OURU01001407.1-human-gut-metagenome-genome-assembly--contig:-NODE-1407-length-30033-cov-2.557475_pt1 | contig 30033 bp, 19 predicted proteins | sample MGYA00242137_ERZ509064 | MGnify/ENA primary metagenome ERZ509064 (study PRJEB26280, sample SAMEA2338777) | human gut metagenome | biome: human gut; feature: human-associated habitat; material: faeces...
TTTGCCTGGCCCGGGCATGTCCCGGGTCGCGGCGCAGGGCTTCCGCGGCAGCGGCAGCGGCCTCACGGTACCGCCCATTGCGGTAAAGCATCACCGCAAGAGTGAAAGGAATATCCGCATTTCCCTTTTCCAGGGAAGAACAGTTTTCCAAATCCTGCAAAGCCTGCTCCAGCCGGCCCACTTTTTCATTCAACAGAGCACGGTTAAACAAAGCACGAATAAAGGAAGGCTCTATTTTTAAAGCTTCGTTAAAGGATTCCAAAGCTCCCGGCTCATCATTATTTTCAATCTGGCCCAGTCCCAGGAGATACCACAGATTGGCATCCCTGGGAGCCAGGCGTACAGCCTCTTGCATCTGATCCACCGCCTCCCGGCTGCGGCCTTGAGAAGCCAAGAAAACGGCATAATCACGGTGCACCACGGATGAAGTGGCATCCCATTTCAAAGCTTTGGAAAACCACAATTCCGCAGTTTTCACATCCTTACGGCTAATGGCTATCTGGGCCAGCTTCATAGCTCCGGAAGGCTGGTCCGCCTGGTGCAAAGCGGCAGCAGTAAGCTCCTTCATTCCCGGACTGTCCGGAGGCAGGGAATCCCGGAGAGCCCATTCCGCCTGCAAGCGCACGACTCTGAACGGATCATTAAGAAGTTTGCCCGCAGCAGGATTACCCACTCGCCCCATCACTTTGGCGGCGGCGGCTCGCGTCAGAGGATCCGGGTCCTTAACCGCCGCCGCGGCCACTTCCTGGACGGCGGGTTCATGAGCCCATGCATCCATCAAATCCAATAACGTAGCGCGCCATGCACCCACTTCCTCCCTCTTAAAACATTCCATAAGCAGAGGCAAAACATCTTCCTTTCCTTCGTAGGCATGCTGAACGGCCCTGGTCCGTTCCCTGTACTGCGCCATTTTGGGTTTAGCTCCGTAATATTTCTTTACCGCCTCCGCAGCCCATTCATTGCTTTTTTCCTCGTGGCACATGGTACAGGCATTCGGAATACCCAACTCTACGCTCAGCAAAGGATCAGGAGAATTGAAAGAATGATCTCTTCGGGGGTCCCGAGCCATATACAGGCTTTCCGGCATATGGCATTCCACACACCGGGCACCCATGCTGGACTGAGGACATGGCGTATGCGTAGCCATGTCAATAACGGGAGCTTTTACGCCGTTTACCGCTTCTCCAGTACCGTGACACCTCAAGCAGAGCGTATTATCTTCTTGAGGAAGCTTCAGTGTTCCCGTATGCGGATCATGACAGTCCAAACAGGTCACTCCCGCCTTGCCCATACGGCTTAACCTCAGACCAGTCTCGCAATAATCCTCATCCCTTTGCATGCCATTGGGCCAGAAAACGCCGGGCTGCACGGGAAGCACCAGTTGGAAATGATTGTCAAAGCGGTCACCTACGGCAAAATCATGATCAAATTCATCCCTCCGGGCATGGCAGGAAGCGCAGTTATCATGAATCTGCTGTGGCGTCAGCTTGTTCCTGGTGGAAATCATGCAACCCGTCCCCGCCTCCGGCTTGTCCAGCAGGGGGCCGTGGCATTGAATGCAAGTCACTCCGGGTTCCGTCCAGGTAGAAGCATACCGATCTTTAACAGGATCATAATTCTTATGGAACAAAGACATGTGGCACCACGCGCACTGCGTGTTCCAATTCATGCCTCGTCCTGTCCAGTGCCCCCAGTCTCCCGGCTGGCGGGACTCCTTGCCGAAAATATCAAACCATTCTTTGCGGTTCACGTCCCATGCAGCGCTCAAGGTATGAAAACCGCCGTCCTTGGCAGGAACCAGATACTGCACCAGGGGAATTCTCCCTGTGGCCCATTCCGCGCGCCAGGAGGTTGAAGACTGACCGTCATGGACCATGCGCCCGTGACCATTCGTAGAGAATTGGAGAATGCTGCCATGAGCGTCCAGCTTCATGTTATGGAACGCTTCAGATTCCCATTGATCTCCCAGTTTGCGGAATGCCCAGGCATGGTCTGAACCGGCCCACTGACGGAATTCCTTTTCATGACATGCTCCGCACTGCATGGAAATAGGCACCTCATTCTGGTCCCAGTGCTCACTGCCTCCTGAAAAAACAACCGGCTGCGCTGCCGCTCCAGAACGTCTGTCCATCCAGGCCTTCACCATTGTGCCCAGTCCGATCAAAGCCCCAAGAACAACGAGGAGAACCACCCATTTCTTCATGGAAGGGCGGTTCACAGGGGCATCAGCAGATTCAGGGGCGGACATGGCGGAAATATTCTGCCATATCATACGCGCTCCACCAAGGAACTTTTACATCAGGCAGCACAGGCCTTGACATGCCCAGTCCGTAAACAGCAGATTATTCCTCCTCTTCCAGGACCTCCTCCCGCATCAGGGGAGTAATCCGGGTCACGGTACAGCGCTCCACACCGCCATTCTCCGTCCGGGTCACCTTGAATTCCAGCCCTCTATAGCCGACAGTATCTCCTTCCTCCGCAGGAGCTTCCAGCAAATTAAGAATCAGGCCCCCTACGGTGTCTATTTCCCCGTCCTCCAAATCCATGTCCATGGCCTCCCCCAATTCCTCAATGCGTGCCAGACCGGATACGTCACAGGAGAAGCCCACCGCATCCCTAGACAACTCCGTTAGCACTTTAATGCGGCCTCGGTCCCAGCCCATTACTTCGGAAAAAACATCCGTCAGGGTCAAAAGTCCGGAAGTCCCCCCGTGCTCATCCAGAATAATGGCAAGGCGCACATTGTCCTTCCTCATGATTTCCACCACATTGTCAAACTTCACCGTTTTGGGAACCTTGGGTATGGCATGAATGTATTCAGGAGTCAGAGCCTTTCTGCGGAACATGATACGGAACAGGTCGCGGGCATGCACCATGCCCACCACATGGTCCAGATCACCGCGGTAGACAGGGTAACGCGTGCGGCGAGTGCGGCGCACAATTTCCCGTATCTGCTCATGTTCCGCCCCTTCTGGAATGGCGTCTATCCTGACGCGCGGGGTCATGACCTGGTGTACATACAGGTCATCCAGGTCAAACAAGCCGTCCATGATGCGGCCGGATTCCTGCGGCAACGCCCCGTTCTCATGGCTCTCTTCAATAATATATTGGAGTTCTTCCGCAGAATGGTAGTGGGACTTGGATTCATTACGGTCCACCCCCAGCAACCCCAGAAAAAAATTGCCCAGGGCATTCATACCCACTACCAGAGGATACAGGCAGAGCTGGATCACGTACATGGGCATCGCAATGATGAGGCAAAGCTTTGCGGCGTACTGTAGGGACAGCGCCTTGGGCACCATTTCCCCAAGAACAATATGCAGGTACGTCAGCACCGCCACAGACAGGATGCTGGCTGCGCCATGAGCCACCAGCCAGGAAGCCCAGCCGTACTGCGCCAACCATTCATGAAGCCATCCGGCTACCGCATGCTCTCCGTACATACCCAACCCCAGACTGGCGAACGTGACGCCAAGCTGCGCCGTAGCAATGTAGCGGTCCTGTAACCGGGGCGTTTTCAATATCTGGGAAACGCGGCGCGCCACCATGTTGCCGGACACACCCATCTGCTCCAATGCCGCACGCGGAGCGCCAAGCAACGCGAATTCTGCAGCCACAAACAGGCCGTTCAGCACAATCAGCAACAGAATAATGAAAACCGTCATCATGCATCCACCCCGCTTTCCATGGCAAATTCATTTTCCTTTCTCTCCGGAGGCAGCAGCAGGATAGAGGAAACACGGTTATGGTCCATCTTTTCCACCACAAGCACGCGTCCGGCAATAATCAGGCGGTCCCCATCCTTCGGAATGCAGGACATGTGCTTGATCACGCAGCCGCCCACAGTAGTGGCTCCATTCATCAAAAAGGGTACCAGGCATTCCGCCTTATGGGCACGCATCATGCCGGGGATGCGCACGGAACCATCCGGAAGGGTTTCCACCTTTTCCCCGGAGCGGATGAATTCCTCATCTATATCTCCCACCATTTCTCCCAGCAGACGTTCCAGCGTCACCAGCCCCACAAACTTGCCGTATTCATCCAGAACAAAGGCTTCCTTGGCCCTGTCTTCCCGCAAACGGGCCATCAGCATCTCTACCGTCTGCATTTCCATCACGCATGGCACCTGCCTCAGCATGGAACGGAGAGGAGGCAGAATTCCCTTTTCCGCATAAGCGGATACCATATCTTTAATATGCAGCATGCCAATGACGGATTCACGGTTCCCTTCATACACGGGAATATGGGTATGAGGCCTATCTGCGATCATATTCAAAATATCTTCCTGTGTGGCATCCACATCCAGGCAAACAAGCTGAAAACGGGGAATCATAATTTGTTCCACCGTTCGTTCCGCCAGGGACAAAGCGCTGTGCAGCCGTTCATGCTCGTCTTCCTCCAACATCCCGCCCTGGTGGCTTTCATCCAGCAGCATATTAATCTCCTGCTGGGAGTGGATGTGCTGATGGCCGCCTGGTGGGAGCCGGAACAGTTTAAGAAGCAACAAACCGCTTCCATTAAGAAAGTCAATGAACCATGCGAAGAAAGCCAGTGTCCATCGCATGGGATAATAAGTATACAAGGCCGCCTGCTTGGGAAACTGAAGAGCCAGGGATTTGGGCATCAATTCTCCAAGAATTACCTGAAAAACCGTCAAGCCTATTAGCACAACAAGAGCGGCTGCAGAATTGGCCATTACGGAGTCCATCCCGCCAAACCGCTCAAACAGAGGGAACAGATAGGCGGCCAGTTCAACCTGTCCGTATGCGCCCAGAACCAGGCTGGAAATGGTAATGCCGAACTGGCAAGCCGCAATGTAGCGGTCCAGCTCTTTTGTATTTTCCAAAATCTTAAGCAGATGAACAGCCACCCTGCTGCCGTTCTCCGCCATTTCCCGGATCATGTTGCGGCGTACGCTCACTGCGGCGAATTCTGCTGCAACATAAAAGGCGTTGACCAGAATCAGAAAAAGAATAACGAAAGTGACAAAAAGAATCATGTATGGCAGGGGTGTCCGTAAAACGCAACGGGCATCCGCATCATAGGAACCGGAAAAATCCTGTCAAGAACGGGAAACAAAAAAATCTGCCATGCGGAAAGAGCTCCATTCCTCCCGTCCCTTTCCAGCATTCCAAACTTTCCCCTTCCGGCACAGGTAAAAAAATTCCGGCTGATCACGCAAGCAGTTGAACCAACTGCAAAACATCTTTCCAGCAACCGGAAAGCCCCGTTCCCGGAATAACCGGAAACGGGGCTGAGAGTTTAAAGGCTCAACGAAAAACGTTATTCCGTAATGCCGGCGGCTTCTGCTTCGGCAGCCTTGGCATCGCGCAAAGCGGCACGTATGGACATTTTCACGCGTCCCTTGTCGTCAATACCGATGCACTTGGCGGTCACCACGTCTCCGACGCTCACGACGTCCTCCGTCTTGGCGGTGCGGCCTTCGGCCAGTTCGGAGATATGAATCAGGCCATCCTTGCCGGGCAGCACTTCCATAAACGCTCCAAAGGTGGTCGTGGAAACAATCTTACCGGTGTACAGTTCCCCGATTTCAATGGTCTTGAACATGCGGGTGACCAATTCCAGAGCACGGTCCAGGCCTTCCTGCTTGGCGGCGTAAATATGCACGGTGCCATCTTCCTCGATATTGATATCGGCGCCGGATTCGGCCTGAATAGCCTTAATGTTCTTGCCGCCGGGGCCGATCAGTTCGCCAATGCGGTCGGCGGGAATTTTGGTGGTCTCAATACGGGGAGCATTCGGGCTCATCTGGGCCGGAGCTGCAATGGCTTCATTCATGACCTTCAGAACATCCGTGCGGCCGGCTTTCGCCACGTGAATGGCTTCCTCCAATATGGAGAGGGGAATGCCGGGCAGCTTGAGGTCCAGCTGGTAGCCTGTCACGCCTTCCGACGTGCCGCAGAGCTTGAAGTCCATATCACCGTAAAAGTCTTCGGAACCGATGATATCCAGCAGAGTTTTGTAAGAGGTGATTTCATGCTGGTCATTCTGTTCCGTCACCAAGCCCACAGAAATACCCGCTACAGGGCGCTTGAGGGGCACGCCAGCCGCCAACAGAGACATCGTGCCCGCACAGACGGAAGCCATGGAGGTGGAACCGTTGGATTCCATGATTTCAGAAGAGACGCGAATGGCGTACGGGAATTCCTGTTCGCCAGGCACGACTGGAGCGATGGAACGTTCCGCCAAAGCGCCGTGGCCGATTTCCCGGCGGTTCTGACCGCCGAAACGGCCGGTGTCTCCCACGGAGAAAGGAGGGAAATTGTAGTGCAGGATGAAACGCTTTTCATTCACGCTGCCCGTGTAATTGTCCATGTACTGGCGTTCTTCCATCGGAGCGAGCGTCGCCAGGCAAAGGGACATCGTTTCACCGCGGGCGAACATCGCGGAACCGTGCACCACAGGAGGCAGCACATTGACTTCCGCAGTCAGAGGGCGCAGCTGCTTGAGAGCCCGGCCATCGGCCCGCTTGTCCTTTTCCATGATGGAGATGCGGAAAGCCTTTTTCTGAATATATTCAAAAACCTGTTCCACATCAAAGTCAGTAGCTTCCGGATGGCGTTCCTTGATGGCGGCCTCCACTTCGTCACGCAGGGCCCCCACTTTTTTCTGACGCTCCACCTTGGAAGGGGCGTAAATGGCTTCCTCAATACGATCGCCGGCAATTTCATAGCCGATTTCCAGCAATTCCGGCTTGGCAAGGCAAAGTTCATAAGCGCGCTTCTCCTTACCGCAAACGGCGCGGAGCTCTTCCTGCTTTTCGCAAATGACCTTCACGTTCTCCTGGGCGACACGCAAAGCGGCGATAAAATCTTCTTCCGGCAGTTCATTAGCGGAACCTTCAATCATGATGACCTGATCCTTCGTGCCGGCAAATACCAGATCCAGCTGACTATGTTCACGCTGGGAGTTGGTCGGATTGATAACAAACTGTCCGTCAATACGGCCCACACGCACAGCCCCTACGGGTTCGGCAAAGGGAAGATCGGAAACGACACAGGCGGCAGAAGCGCCGTTAATGCTCAGGATGTCCGGTTCGTTTTCACCATCGGCGGAGAGCAGAAGCGTAATTACCTGCGTATCGTAGAAGTAGCCCTTGGGGAACATCGGGCGCAGGGGGCGGTCCGTCATGCGGCACGTCAGGATTTCCTTTTCCGTGGGACGCCCTTCGCGTTTGAAATAGCCACCGGGGAACATACCCGCCGCAGCGGCCTTTTCCTTGTACTCCACGGACAGGGGGAAGAAGGTTTGCCCTTCCTTGACTTTGGTGGCGCTTACCACGGTCACAAGAACGACGGTATCGCCGCTGCGGACAACAACAGCACCGTCCGCCAAACGGGCCATCTTGCCGGTTTCAATCGTGATAGGATTCGTACCAACGTTGCATTCAACTGAATGTATGCTCATTATATTTTTTGTCTTTCAATCACCCGCAGCCTCATCAGCCCATCCAGGCCGGCTCCGGGCGGGAAGCCTGAATGGCGTCAGATACGGGCAGTGCCTCAGGAAGATGTTATCCGCGACAGTCCTTTCCCAGAAACAGAGGGGGGAATACTGTCCACGCGGCAGGACGCGCATCCCAGATGGATCAAACGCTCCGGCCCAGTCTTACCGGCTTGACAGCCTGTGAAAATCCGAAAATTTCTCAAGGCATGCCCGACAGAAACGTTTCGGGAAACGAATCCCCGAACGTCGAATGAGAGCATAATCCCTGTCAAGGATAATGCAAGCAAATAGTTTGATAACCATAGCAGTCCATTTCCTTCCAGGGCTTTAAATATCCACCCGCATGGGGAGAAAAGGTATTTTTCCCATCTCACCTTCATCCATTCAATATTCTTCGCATTCCTGATTGAAATGCATTACTCCAAGCAAAATATCCGGAAACGTCCGCCTTCCCTTCTTCACAGGAGCGGAAATGCAGAATTTAAGGGCGGACTGAGTATTCCTGCCTGACTCCCATAACAGCCGTCCACTGCTTTTTCATCCATATTTTCCTATTCTTTGCGCAGCTGCATCATACCCGCAATACCGGACTTTCCGTCCCCAGCAAACATTTACGCAGGAATAAAGGGGCAGTCATGCCAACAAAAACAATCTCCACACTCCAGAATATCTTCTTTCACAAAAAGACAGGCCTTTCAAACTCTCCTGACCAAAACACAAATCCACAGTCACCCGCCATATCCCCCCTTCCATGACAACGCTACCACGCCAGCCCCTCCCATAAAAACAACGGCCGCTGCGGAAAACCGCAACGGCCGAATCAAACGGGAATATGCTCCGCCTTTTAGCGGCGAAGGCCAAGACGCTGGATCAGACTTTGGTACTGAGCCAGATCTTCACGCTTGACGTAATCAAGAAGCTTGCGGCGCAGAGCCACCATCTTCAACAACCCGCGGCGGGAAGAAACATCATGTTTATTCGTGCTCAGGTGTTCGGTCAGGTGGGCGATGCGCTGGGTCAGGCGGGCAATCTGGTAGCTGGAACTACCGGAATCCTTTTCATGCATCTTGAATTCCTGCAAATTGATTTCGTTACTCATAAGTGTTTTCCTTGAATGTATTTAGCTCGTGGCAGCGGCTAATCGACACTGTGAGGGCGCCAACTATGCATCATCCAGCCCCAAAAGCAATTCAAATTTCGTCATCCCGGGGAATTTGCCTTCGGTCCCTGGGAAAGCGGCCCCTCTCCATTTTCCCCGGTGTCCCAGACTTCGCGGTCCTTTTCCGTCACGGAGCGAACCACACGGCAGGGATTACCCACGGCCACTACATTGGAGGGGATGTCCTTCATCACCACGCTACCCGCGCCTATCACGGAATTTCTCCCAATACGCACGCCCGGGGCAATCACCGCATGACCGCCTATCCATACTCCATCCTCAATGGTAATGGGCAGAGCAAATTCCAGCCCCTGCCGTCTCAGCCCCGGGTCTACGGGATGCCCGGCAGTATAAATGCCCACGTTGGGACCTATCAGCACGTCATTGCCGATGGTAACGGCAGCGCAGTCCAGCACCACGAGATTGAAATTGGCATACACGCGGTCCCCCAACCGTATATTGGAGCCGTAATCACAACGCAGCGGAGGTTCCAGATAACACCCCTCTCCCATTTGGCCGAAAAGCTCCCGAGCCAATTCCCGGCGCAGGCTTTCATTTTCCGGAGCGGACTGGTTATAACGGAAAACAAGCCGGCGCGCCCTGAGCCGGGCGGCAGCCAATTCAGAATCCTGGGCATGATATAAACGCCCGGACAGCATGTTATTCCAGTCCTTCGAGGCCATTGGATGAAGAGGGGGTCACAGCGTCCGCCTCAGAAAAAGGCAGCCGCCCGTTTTTCTGTTCTCCAACAGACGGTATGGCGGCGGCATCTTTTTTTACGGACGTTTCCGATTTTACAAGTTCCTTCTTTCCGGAGGAAGCTGAATTTGCGCCAGCCACCGGGGCAGCGGGCTTGTGCACCGTCCGGAATATTCCGGACGGCTTTTGTTGAAGCTCGTGAATATTCCAGTTTCCATCCCTGACAACCACACGGGTTCCTACGGGAGCTATTTCAAAGAGATTTTTCGCAATCAAGTGGGGAACACGGATACATCCATGGGAGGATGGATGACCGGGCAAGTACCCTTCATGAATTCCTACAGCCCCGTTCACTCTCATGAAATAGGGCATCTTGGCAGGTTCAAACCTCTCGCCGGGGCGGGGGGAATCCCTTCGTATATCCCCATCCCGCAATTCTCCGTCCGCGTTAATAAACGCACCGTAATAGGAATGATGGTCTTCCTCCTTGGAAGCAATGAGGAAGTAGCCGGAGGGAGTCATGCCGGAACTTCTTCCGGAACTGATGGGGGCATACGCAATGCGGTGCGTCCCCCGGTAGATATACATCATCTGCTTTTTCTTATCCACTACGACCAGCAGCTTTCCGGGCAGCGACGGATCATCTTCCCACTTGAGCAGGTGCCCCGGAATAGTTCCCGTTTCTTCAAAATACCCCGTCATTTCTTCTACCGGAATATGGGAAGAGGGGACAGGGGAAGGCTCCCTTCCCGTGGTACCGCAGGACGAAAACAAAAACGGAACACACAGGCAGGAAACCAACGGATGGAAAAGGGATAATTTCATCTCAATAAGTCGCATCACTGCGTTAGACAGCTGGAGGCCGGAAAAAAGAACCGCTTTTTGACAAAACTGTCAACTATCAATCAAAAAAATCTCTTTTCCTTTACTCCTGCCCTCCGTTACCACATCCGGGCGCGCCTGCCGCGCTCCCGGCCGTTCCCGGTTCCGCGGAGCAGGCCATGGGACCAAGCCTCCGCAAAGGTTCGTGCGGCATCCGCCGTATGGGAATGCCCGTCATGCACAGGGCTTTCCGCAATGGCTCCGCCTACGCCGGGAGGCCTGGACCTGTACAACTCCAGATGCTCCACGCCTCCCGGTTCCTCTTCCCCACAGAAGCCTCGCGCCTTTTCCTGGGTGCGGGCATGAAAAAAACTGCGCTCCAGCAATTCCCTCAGCGTATTAATGCCACGCCAGACATCCGTGGTTCTGGGGACGACGCGCACATTCACCAATCCCAGCCTCCCCATATTCTCCACATAAGAAATGCCGTGCGCATCCCTCCGTGCAGCATCATGAGGCAAAAGATGGAATGTTACCGCCACACCATGATTTTTCTCCCATTCCTTCATTTTTTCAACGTAATGGGCCAGGGGCTGCTGGCTGGCGGCATAATGGTCCAGCCAGTGGAAACTGTCTCCCATGATCTGCACAAGCCAAATGGCCGTATGGTCACTCAGCCCCAGATCCCATGCCGTGAAAGTGGGAGCGTCCGGATCAGCCTCAAACTCCACCCCTACCCGCCCCCGCTCCCGCAGGGCCATGATACGGCTACCGTAAATACTGCCTTCTTCCCCTGTAGCAAAAGCCTCCTGCGGCGTTCCCGGATACTCCTGCTTCATGGAGGCGCCCATCACCCGGGCCATCCGGGCATACCATCTCTTCTGCCCCGCATCCAGAACCACTCCGGTCTCCCGTTCCAGAGAAAGGAAATACTCATCCAGTTCCCTGCTCCATCTGCCGCGCCCCGGCAAAGTGTACTCATCCTGGTCAAACCAGCTGAAAAAAAAGAATCTGAAATCCAAGGGGGAAAGCTCGCTTTTGCCCATGTTTTCCATGGCCTGGCGCGTCAGTTCATAATTCACTCCGTACCGTCCGCCCTCATGAGTGCTTTCCTTCAGAATAAAACCTCCGGGGGGAACTGTATTGATTGCCCCCGTACGGATTTCCCTGGCTCTCCACGGAGCATGCACGGAAACATACGCCAGCTCGGAAACATGGAGAAACTGCATGGTTCCCCCTCGCAGATTAGTCCCCACCCGCACATCGCTCCCATTGGAGAAAGCCAGGCGGCTGCGCGCCAACGTACGGGGTTGCCATTCCCCCTTTTTTTCCACGCCGGACAGGCTCTTGATTCTCTCTCCCAGCCGGGCCAGGGCCACATCCATCGCAGAGGGGTTGGGCGGCACGTAATCCAGATGGTCCCAGGCAAAATGCAGCTTGGCCAGTTTCTGCTGGGCGTCCGGCAGGCTTTTATCAATGATTCCGCAATGGAAATTGGACCGGAACAGGCTCATATCCAGCATCAGCATGGCCACATACGTAGAAATGCCCAACTGGCGCGCCTTCAGGATGTCATTCCTGTACCACAGCCGCTCATGCAGCCGCCGCTGCGCCCTGTTCAGGGAAAAACGCTGGAGCTGACCGGCTTTGTTTTCTATCCAGTACAGGTGTTCCAGCCTCCAAAGCTGGCTGGACAGGACGGACTGCCACGGCAGGCTCCATGATTCCGTCAAATGATTAGAATTTTCCATACTCCTCTATTAATTCTTTCAACAGGGCTCCTTCCCTAGTCATCCCCTTCTGGGCCTCCGTCCCCTTGTCTAGGGGAAGGCGGTATGCCAGTGGATCGTTCAGCACGTGGGAAACGAACCGGAGTGCCTGCACCATCACGGGATCAAGCAGATCAAGCTTTCCTTTCAAATAACTCTCACGCACGCCCAGTTCTTCATACATCCTGATTACATCTTCTATGAAGCATCCCACAGCCTGCCTTCTGTTCCACCACCATCGTTCCTGAGCATCCGCATCCCCCAGCGTTTCCAAAATCCGACCCAGGAACCGGGTACGGCTCGCCCGTGAATCTTCCGGGGAAGGTTCCTCTCCGGCTCCCGTAAAACACTCCAGCGGAATATAGGAATCCCGTTCGGACACCGCAGGCGCTCCCCGGCTGTCCAGATAAACGCCGTTCCATGCATGTACCACGTAGGGCGCGCGTGCCTGCCGTACGGGACTTTCCGGAATGCCCGGCATCAGGCGCACGGTATGCCCCGGGTCGTCCGGGTCACGGTAAATCACGCAGTTGGCATACATCGCGCGCGCTTCCTCCGGCTCAGGAAGAAAGGGAAGCATGCCGCCTCTCAGTTCCTCCTGCCTGCGGTCCAGAACACCAATCAGGGAAATGGCCTCATCCAACGGGAGTTCCCGGTTCCAGGCAGACGTCACCCCCCCGGGAGCCGCTCCGGAATCAATCCGGTAAATCTTCCCTTTCCAACTAACCCCGGATTCCGTAGCTTCCGGTCGGCCTGCAAAATCCCGCCTCACCGCATCCAGCGTCTCCACAGCCCGGACCACATCCGGACGGCTACGCCAGGCGGCAGGGGCGGGAACGCCACGCCTGACGGAAAAATCTTCTTCCACATACAGGGGCGCTTCCAGAATGGGTTCCGGAAGATGTTCTCCCAAAGCCTCCAGGGAAACATCCTTCGCGCGCAGAGGCCCCAGTCCGGTCCGGAACGGCTTTTTCACCAAATGCAGGTACAGGCCGGGATGTTCCGGATCCGGACGCCAGGAATTCAGCTGGGGGAACTCCTGAAGCGCCCGGGACAGTTCCCTCATGCGGCTTTCCGCCAGCCGCTCCATCCTGCGTACGGAACCGCCCGCGTATCCGTCCAGCGCGGACAGGGAACGCACCAGTCCCTCTTTCACGTGATCCGGAACGGTAAACAACAGCCGTCCGGACATCAGGCTGTGAGAGTACCGCTCCACCATGGGGAGGCGGACCTCCCCTCCGGCCGGATCCCAGGCGCGCTCCGCCCGTATGCGTTCATTCATACCAACCGTCTCTCGGAGCATTCCCATAAACTCGGCAGTGTCCGCATCCTCCCTCAGCGTTTTCTTCAGCAATCCGGCCCGGCGCACCAATTCCTCAAGAGGTTCCGGAACCCTGTCAGGCATTGCGGCCCCGTAACGCGCCCAGGAAGCCACCGTTTCCGGTACGGTGTCATGATCCAGATGGGCAAAAAAATACTCCTTGGACAGCTGGGACAACTCTTCAATCAGTTCCGTTTCCCCTGGGAGCTTCCTGCGGCGCGGCACACGTTCCAAATGTTTCAACATCTCCCAAGCGCCTTCCGGGGAAAGCTGATCCGTGCGCATCAGCCGGTCCCATACGACTTCCGCCTTGTCTTCGATCAAAGCCAGGGGATTGGCCGTATTATGAAGCCTCAGCCGGTGCATTACCAACCCCTTGGCTGAGGAAACGGGCAAATTATCCGCATCCACGCCCAGCCTCTGTACGGAACCCACATACTTTTCGTGAATATTCATGCGCTCCAACAGGGCATCACGGCTCATCAGCGTTTCAGCGGCAAGGCGCCCCCGGCCCGTCACCTCCAGACGATCCCCGGACCCCACCGCTCCGCGCACGCCGTAACCAGCTTTCAGCATATCCGCCACCGCCATGGCCGTCAGGCTGTCATACAGGCAGGGGAGCCGCCCCCCCTGCACGTTTTCCAACCCGGTGGTCAGCCTCAAATAATTGGTATCCCATTCCGGCCGCCCGTTGCGGGCATGCCATTCCCAGCTACGGATCAAATCCCTCTTAGCCGAGCAGGCGGCAGAAAACATCAGGGAAACATTGGCCATCAGGTCCGCTTCCGCCGCCTCCCGAGAAGGATGCCAGTCCGACCACCTTCCGTTGGGATACTTTACTCTCCACAGCCTTTCCGCACCTTCCCCTCCGGGTGAGGACTGGAACAGGCGCGGGGTCAGCAGGAGAAGACTCTCCACCGCTTTCCGCGTCCCCGGATAAATACGCGGCGAAACCTGTTCCGGACCGGCATGCAGCCGCGGAGCATCCAGCACAGAGGCATAACGGGCCACGTTCTCCGGCGCCACCTCCAGAAACCGGGCCAGCAACCGCCCGTAACTCTCCACGGGCGTATAGCCGCGCCCCACATGCACGTCAAATTCCTTCATGTTGGGAAGTACGTGGTACAGGCTGTTCACATCCGCCTGGGTTCCCCATACCATGCGGTTCATCTCCCGCAGCTCAGGGCTTACCCCATGGCGTTCCTCTCCGCCAAGAGAAGCCATCATGCCGCTCATCCTGGCCAGGGCGGAGGGAAGGCCGTCCGGATTAAAAGATTCAGACAACAAATCCGGAGCATTCAGCAATGCACTCCCTTCCTCCAGCCACCGGCGCGCCCTGCCGCAGGCGCCTTCATCCCGGCAAAACAACTTCCATAAACGAAAAGCCACATGCCCGGACGCCTCTTCATGCGGCACGCCGTGTACCCGTTCCATCACTCCTTCATAAACATTGGCTCGTGTCCGCAGATCCATATCCTCCGTAACGGCGTCCCAGTCCCTGCCGGAAAAACCCGCACGGCGTCCCGCCTCTTCCGGATAAGCCAGCAGCAACATCCTGTACGGCCGATAGGAGCGCTTCTTCAGCCTGTCCGCCACAAACGCTCGGCGCAAAGCATCCGCATGAATATCATATTCCTCCGCATTCCTTAAACGCCATGGGATTTCCCGTCCGTTCCTGTTCCGGACCAGACCCAAATCTTCCTCTTCCATACGGCCCAGAGTCTCATACCAGGAAGAAAGAGCCTCCTCTACGGAAGGCCGGCCCTGCGTTCGCTTCATCTCCACACCGGGAGCCGGTTCCGCCGCATAAACAAGCTGCCCGTCCGCTGCGGCGGCCTCACCCACGCGGGGCAGACCGGCACGCAACAGCCACTTGGTTCTGGCCGTAACATAATCCGGATGAGGAAAAAGCTTTTTCAACACCGCTTCCGATTCGGGGAAATCCCGCATCTTCCAAGGCTTTGTACGTACAGGAGAAGGCAAATCCAAAAAATCTCTCACATCCTGTTCCGTCTTCAAAAAAGGCTCTCCGGCTTCATCCAGGGCGCGAGACCACTCCAAAGCCTTCCTGGAAATGTACAAAGACCCCCACAGCGGAGAATTACGCAGGGACTTCTGCAACAATTCCCCGGCACGGTTTACATCCTTCTCCTGCAAAATCCGGGAAACCGTTTCATCCGGAATGCCGAATACTTTCAGAGGGGAACCGTCTCCAAGCAGCATTCCGGCATGGCGGAAATGGTTCAGAGCGACCTTTCCCGCTCCTATCAGCAGGAAAGGCATCATCATGACGGCCTCCCTCAACTGGTCATCCGCAGAAGCCTGTCTGGCCTTCCATCCCTCCCAGTCCACGCCGGACGCCTTATTCGTAAGAACTCCCACGCCTTCCTGAACGACCATGGGCGTCAACTCCATCAATTTATTTTCCGCCTCCATCTTCACGGCATCCGCCGCAACGGCTCCCATTCCGGAAAAAAACGCACCAGGATTCCCTGATGCGGGCCTCATGGCCCGGAACGCCCGCATTCCCTGCCCCAGCATCTTTTGGCCCAGTTTCGTCATTCCGAAGGAAAGCAAGGTATTCACCCCGCCGGAGACGACAGCTCCCCCCATCTGGGCATCAAACACGCCGTCCGGGTTCACGCTCCGGGCCTCCGCCATATGGCGCCCCGTCTCCCCCGCCATCAACATGCCAAGCCCGGCAAGGCCGCAAAACGCCAAAGCCGTGGACGCTCCCTGCTGGGCCATGTCCACCAGCATCTCCCGGAACCAGGGGGAATCCTTTCCCCCACGCAGCGGGGCAAACTCCATCCTGGCAAAATTCCTCAGTTCTTCAAAACTCCGGGAATAATTGTCCAGCGCCTCCTTTTCCCGTCCCTCCGGCAGGAGCCATGCTGCGCCGTTTACGGCCAGCTGGGCCGCATTCTCCGCAACTTCTGCCGCACCGCGTTTAAGCGCCCCCCCCAGGGCATCCCGAAAGGCGGGACGGGAACGCAAATAGGGAGCCATCATGCGGAACACCTTCTGACGGTCTCCATCCCCCAGGGAAGCCAAGCAATCCACGGCGCGTATGACGTCCGGAACTCCGGCAACGGCTTTCCGGTTCAGCTGTATGGCGGGAAAACCTTCCTTCACCGGCTCCTCACTGGCTACCAGCCCCTCCAATCCCTTGCGGATGATCCCGGCGGCATCCGCCAGACGGTTCCTGTCATCCAGAGCATCGGATACGGCCCTGCCCTTCAATTGTCGCGCCACAGCCTGCAAATCTTCCGGCCATGCGGAAATGGCTTCCCTTCCCCGTTCGTCAGGAACCGTCCCGCCACCGGACAGAGTACGTTCATACTCTTCCTGGTATAATTCAAATAAAGCCTCCCTCCGGGAAAGGCGCACCTGATTGTGCATGGAAACTGCCACGAACAATTCGTCATCAGACTTGCCGGACGCTCCATACTGCCGCGCCACCTGTTCCCGGATACTCTTCCAGTCCCTCCGGATGCGTTCACGGGGAATCGCCCCAGAATCCGCCACCCAGGACTGCATGACACACGCGGCAATTCTTTCCCGGTCCGCGGTCCCTTCCGGATACATCGCCTCCGCTTTCAGCCTCACTTCCCGCGGAATGGTCATCACATCCCCCGTCAATACGCTATTCCAATATTCTTCCCTTTCCGACTCCCGTTCCGGGAATTTTTCCGTGCCGGAAGGTACGGAAAACACTGCGTTCCCTTTCCGAATATGGCTTTCCCCCACAGTTCCGGGAACCGCTTCCGGAAAACTCCCTTCCAGCGGGAGCGCCCCTGTCTGTTCCCTGGTTCCATTATCTTCCATCATCACTTTCCTTCTTTTCCGTTATTCATATCTGAAAACCCCACCCAGCCGGCATCCTGGAGGCGTTTCTCTTTCTCAAAAACCTTTTCCATCTCCTCAGCCGGCTGCTCCGGGGCCCTCTTCACCGCCTCTGCCAATTCCGTCTGGACACGCTTCCATTCCTCTGCCGCACGGGCATCCTCAGGCGGCCCCCATGCGCCATTCCGGAACATGGCGGACAGGCGACGGGAAGCAGCGCGGCGCAATTCGCGGGGTATGCCCAACATCACCTCGCGCCGCCGGAGAAGCCTTTCCACCTGAACGGCAGGCAAACCTGAAGTGGCCACTTCTATCAGGGCGTCAGCATCTTCCTCCCCTCCGCAATCCTCATCAATCAGCGAGGTCATGCGGCACAACAGCATATCGTCCTCCGGAATGCTGATACCGGAAAATTCCGCCGTCTGCCTCCGGTCACGGGAAGCCGTATAACGCCTTAGCTGCTCGGAACTGATCAAGCCATGCTTTTCAGCATTCGCCAATCCGTCATCCCGCAGCAACCCGCCGCCGGACACGGTGGCCGCCAGAGCATCCGCATAACGCCGCTTCAACTCCCCATACGCTGCCGCAGCCTCTTCCGCCACCTTCTTTTCCTCCGGAGTTTCCGGCATCTTCTCCTGCCGGGAAACGATGCTTACAGCGGCCGCCGGATCACGGCGGACCTCCTCCACCGCCCGGTTCAGCGCTGCGCGGGAATGCGCTTCCTCCGCCATGCGGGAAGCCTCCTCTCCCGTTACAAATATTCCGCTGCCCTCCTTAATCCTGCGTTCGGCCAGAGCGGCCTCTCCCTGCTCCACGGCAGACTCCACCCCCCCGGCCCAATACCGGCGCGCCTCCTCCAACTGCCCCAGATGGGACATCTTCTGCAAATAAATGCTCCCGGCAGTCTCCAGATTCTCTCTCGCCATGGCCACGCGCTCCCTAACCGGGCCGGACATACGGGCAGGCAGATAGGAAGGAAGCCGTTCTGACAGCGCCTTCTTCCATCTCTCCTGAAGGTGTTCCGAATCCCCTCCGGCTTCCAGCTCCCGCATCACGTCCTGTTCAAAACGATACATCCCGTCACGGGCCTGCGCCCATTGGCCGGCATCCCTCACCTCCTGCATTTCCTTCAGCGCGGTTCCCGCCACTCCGGACACATCCATCACGCCCGCCGCCAGATCCCGCACACTGGCGGCCTGTGCTTCAAAAGCATTCAACGGAATCACGCCGGACAAATCCGGAGCCACATGCAACATTCCAAAATCCTGTATTCGTATAGCCATCTTTAACGGCTTCCAAGCTAAAGAGCGGATGGGACGCACGGCATCCATTCCAAACCGTCACCGTCCGGCACTTGCCGCTTGCCAAAACCGGGCCGTTCCAACACAATCACCCCTATGACCCGCATTCGTTTCACCGCCGCATATGACGGACGCCCTTATCTGGGCTGGCAAAGCCAGCCGGGAGGCCGTACCGTCCAGGACGTGCTGGAACGAGCCTTTTCCGGACTCTTTGGAACCCCCTGCCGTATCCACGGTTCCGGCAGGACAGACGCCGGCGTTCATGCTCTGGGCCAGGTTTTTCATGCAGACGCTCCGGATACCCACCGCATTCCTGCGGACAAATGGCCTGCCGCGCTCAACACGCGCCTTCCCCGAACCATCCGGATTACCCATGCGGAATACGTTCCTCCCGGTTTCCATGCCCGGTTCAGCGCCACGGGAAAAACCTACCGTTACTGCATTTCACGCGCACCCATCCTCAACCCTTTTGACGCCGGGCTGGCCTGGCACCGCCCGCTGGCATGGAGCGTGGATATTCTGGAACAGGCGGTACATCTATTCCGGGGAACGCATGACTTCACTGCTTTTGCCGCCCTGCGCGGCAATGAACCGCGCCCTATTCCGGAGGGTTACTTCCGCCGAACCATCACGCAGACACAAGTGGCACAGACAGGGGAACATGTCTTCATCACCTTTACCGGAACGGGCTTCCTCTACAAAATGGTGCGCCTCATGACGGGAGCCGCCCATGAAGCCGCACGTGGAAAAATAACGCTGGAAGAACTGGCTCGCCTCATCAACGCTCCGCTCCCGGATGACAAAAGCCCGTTTTGCGCCCCGCCGGACGGACTCACGCTGATGAGGGTCCATTACCCGGAAGAAACGTTCGGAGACAAAAAGAAAATAAACTGAAAACAGCCGTCCTTCTAGACGCGTGCCGTACCGTACAGTCCTTCCCTCCTGATCAGCGCCTCCACTTTCCGGTTCAGATGGGGAACCGGACATACGCCCGAACGCAAATCATGCCGTATGCGGGTGGAAGAAGCGGGTTCATCCCCTTCTATGAAAAGGGCGCGCACCCCTTTCCTGGGTGATGGAACCCCGCCGCGGCGGTAAACAATGAACGTCACCAGGCTGGACAAATATTCCCAGCGTCCCCACTGTTCCAGAGAATCCCACTGATCCTTGCCCATCAGCCAGAACAATTCTGCACCGGGATAACGCTCCGCCGTCCTCTCAGCCACCCTCCACGACCACGAAGGAGGCGGAAGTTCCAAATCCGTCCGGTCAAGCATGGCCCAATCCAGTCCTTGAACAGCCAGCTCAATCATCCGGCAGCGCTGGTCATCCGTCACGGAGGGGGCCTGCTCCTTCAGCGGAGACAGGGAACACGGCATAAACAGCACGCGGTCCATTCCGCAATATTTCCGAGCATGCTCGGCCACGCAAACGTGCCCCTCATGCACTGGATCAAATGAACCGCCGAAAATACACAGCTTCACCGTCATCCACCAGAAGTCAGAGTCCTTCCGTTCCCTTGTAAGGCAGAAACCCGCCGATGGGAACGCGCACCATCCTTTTCTCCAGAGGCAGGCGGCGGAAGCGGGTAATAAAATCCGTCAGGCGGCCGTAATTGCGCTCCGTCTTGGGAATCCCCTGATGGCCGCAATTCACATCCGGATTATAATGCAGCTCCACATGAAGATGGGCCGGATACATGCCGCGGTTCGTGCCGATAGTGCCCACCTGGGTGCCGCGCAGCACCAACTGCCCCAGCACAACGTTAATATCGTTCAAATGGGAATAAAGCGTCTGGCAGCAAAGAACCTTTCCGGACTTGGGTTCGCGGAAAGCATGGCGCACAATCACCACCTTTCCCCACGCGCCCCGGGCGTCCGCCGCATAAGTTACCACCCCGTGGCCTACGGAATAAACGGGATCGCCCAAATCGGAATTGCCTCCTTTATTGCCGTTCCAATCCTCACCCATGTGACGGGGGCTTTTCAGACGCAGACCGCGGGACCGGTAATAGCCGTTGCCGTCAGGCTTTCCTACCGGAAAATCAAAACCGTCACAAAGAGGAACAAGCGCAAACTTGCTGTCCCGCCGGGCCATGTAAACGGGAGCGCTCTCGCTGATCAACGCGGAACCGGTCAGAAAAACCAGCGCCAGCAGTAAAAAACGGAAATAGGACATGGGAACGAAAGTCCTTTGTATGCTAAACGGCTCCCTACTCCGTATCAAGCGGAATTCCCCGCATGTCGGAGTTAGAATTCACTAACACACTCCCCCATGTTTCCCACTTCCTTTCAACTTGACAGCAAAGCCTCCGTATGAAAGAAGGGATGAGCGATTTTCGTATTTTTCAACACACTTTTTTCCGCATGAACAAACTAACCACACTCTTCCTCGGAACGGTTCTCTCTTCCTCCATGCTGCCCGGCTGGACCGCAGCACCACCCAAACCATACGGCGCGATTCCAACACCCGCCCAAATCAACTGGCAGCGCATGGAATTCTACGGCTTCATCCACTTTGGCCTGAATACGTTCACGGGACGGGAGTGGGGTTACGGCGATGAAGACCCGAAAATTTTCAACCCCACGGATTTCAATGCCTCCGATATCGTCTCCACCTTTAAAAAAGGCGGAATGAAAGGAATGATTTACACGGCCAAACATCATGACGGCTTCTGCGCCTGGCCCACCAAATCCACGGACCACAACATCACCAAGAGCCCTTGGAAAAACGGAAAAGGAGATGTAGTCCGGGAATTCGCCCTTGCCTGCAAAAAGCACGGCATCAAATTCGGCACCTACCTCAGCCCCTGGGACCGCAACAACGCGGATTACGGCAAGGACGGCTACCTGGACGTTTACTATAAACAAATCCGGGAACTGCTGACCAATTACGGGCCTGTCTTTGAAATCTGGTTTGACGGAGCCAACGGAGGAGACGGCTATTACGGAGGAGCCAGGGAAAAGCGCAATATCGGTGACGCGGAAAAATACTACAACTTTAAAAAAATCGTGGAAATGATCCGCAAAATCCAGCCCAGCTGCATCATCTGGGGAGCGGGCCACTACGGAGACGCCCGCTGGGGAGGCTCCGAAAAAGGCCACGTCAATTATCCCCATTGGAGCACTGTAGGGCTGAACGGCGGGGGCGGAGGCACCGGCAAACGCGGCGGAGAACGCTGGGTGCCTGCGGAAGGAGACACCACCATCAACCATGCCGGCTGGTTCTGGCACCAGGGACAGGCATCCCGCGTCAAATCCCCTGAAGAACTTATGCAGGTATGGTTTGATTCCGTAGGCCGCGGGGCCAACCTCATTCTGAACGTGGCGGCGGACAAAACGGGCAGACTGGATCCTGCGGATGTCAAATCCCTGCTGGAATTCAAAGAACTGCGCGACAAGCTATATGCCAGGGACTACGCGTTGGGAGCAACCGTCACAGCCAGCCAGACGCGCGGCAACGACAAAAAATTCTCGCCCTCCAACATGACGGACGGCAACATTGAAACCTACTGGGCCGTGGAAGATGACAACCTGACCCCCACCGCCGTTATTACGCTGCCCAAACCCGCCACTTTCGACGTCATCCGGCTGCGCGAACAAACACGTCTGGGACAACGCGTGGACTCCTTCAATATTGACGCTTTCGTCAATGGCAAATGGGTTTGTATCGACAATGAAGGGAAAACCATCGGCAACCAGGTCATGCGCCGCCTGAACCGCCCCATCACTACCCAGAAACTGCGCCTGCGCATCACGGGCAGCCAGGCCACTCCCTGCATCTCGGAATTCTCCCTCTTCCGCCAGCCTGCGGGCGCCGTGCGGCCCTCCATCTTCCGCCGCGGAGACAACCTCGTCATCATTGCGGACGGCAAAAATAAAATCCTGTACACGACGGACGGCAGCGAACCCAAAGCAGGATCTCCCGTTTACAGCCAGGGTGCTAAATTTACGGAAAGCGGCATTGTCAAGGCTCGCTGCCAATTCTCCAATGGTAAATTGGGCCCTGTCAGCCAGGCCAAATTCGGCATCAGCAAAACCGGATGGAAAGTGAAAACCGCCACATCCGGGAATGCGGCGGCGGCCATAGACGACAATCCGGAAACCTCATGGCTTGCCAAGGCGGAAGCGCCTCAATCCTTTGTGGTGGATATGGGAAAACCGTACCAGGTTTCCAGCTTCTCCTACCTGCCCAGACAGGATGGAAAAACCTCCGGCATGACGGATAAATACCAATTTGAAGTAAGCGCGGATGGGAAACACTGGACGAAAGTGGCGGAAGGGGAATTCTCCAACCTGCGCGCCAACCCCATTGAGCAATCCGTTAATCTCAAAAACATGAACGGACCCGTGCGTTACTTCCGCTTCATCGGCACCAGTTCTCTGGACGGCAACAGCGCTTCCGCTGCGGAAATAAACGTTTTCGGCACTCCCGCAGGCAAATAAAAACTTCCCTGACTTTTCTCACCAGGGCATTCCGGTTTTTTACGGCCGGAATGCCTTTTTTGCGGCACAAACCCATTTGCAAAACAGGCTCCGGCAGACAAACCGGCATCAAGGAAAACGGGAAAGGACAGGCCAGAATTCCGTCCAACTCCCCCTGCAGCGCTTCAATAGGCTGGGAATGTCCCGTATATCGCCGCAACGGCCAAAAGTCCAAAGGGACGGCTCCTGCATGGCTGCCTTTTTCAGCCACCGCCGGTATGCGGAACATATTGAAATCGGAAAAAGCCCTGCAACCCCATGCCAACGGCAGAACCCCGGGAAAAACGCCTGCCAACTGAAATCAGCCACGATATCATCTCCGGAAGGCTTCTGTTCCATTTCCTGTTTGTACGAACAATCTTCTCCCTGCCGTCGGAAAACCTGGCGCTTTTCCTTACATCGTAAAATCTATTTTAAGCAAACAACGGGAAGCCCCGATCAACTCAGCGAGGGATTTCCGCAAAACAGAAGCTTTCCTTTTCAAAAATCAGGTATGAAAAAGGGCGCATCCTTTTGGATGCGCCCTGTGCAAATCATGCCGGCGGCGAATTTATTCCTGGCCGCTGAAATCAGGCGTGAGGATCAGGAACTGGTCGCTGATGTCCTTGCCCCTTCTCTTGGGAATGAAGGTATCCTGAAGGTTGTCGTTGTCGTCCAGTTCCAGGGTCTTGGCACTCTGGGCAGTCGTGAAAATCAGAACCTTGCCGCGGAAGCTTTCCGGGTCAAAACGCACGGCATTGCCAGCCACAACGGTGCTGCCGTCTTCACCAGGGAGCACGGAAGTGACCATCAGGGGATATTCCCCCACGGAACTTCCAATACCCACTTTCTTATTATTGTCACCCTTGCGCATGACGTAGGAAATACCCACTTCACCGGGGGTCAGGGCCTGACCGTCGTAAATTTCACCGTTGGGAGTAACGGTGGAACCGCCGGAAGGAGTCTGAACCTTGGCGTAGAAGTTGCTTTCGGAAACAGACTCATTGCCCAGAAGCTGACGGAAATAGTCATTGGAAGTATCGCCCTGAAGTGCGCCCAGGCCGCTCATATAATTATGCTGGGCAACAACGCGGTCGGCAGTGATGTCATCGGGGAAATTGCCCAGTTTGCTGTTGGATTTGAACTCGTTCATCGCCACGCCCACGTTCTTCATGTTGGTCAGGGCCTGCATCTGGTCGCCTTTGTTGATCTGGTTCAGGATAGGACCATAGGCCACGGAAGCCAGCAGGGCGATAATGGCAATGACAACCAAGAGTTCAATCAGGGTAAACCCCCTGCGTAACTGGTGTGTTGCAAAAGATACTTTCATTGTTGGATATGATGGAATGTTTACAGTTTAAGAAAACCGTACGTGGTTATCTATGTTCGTTTCTACTATTAACGCGATTTCCCAGTCAGGACAAGCATATTCTCATAAAAATCTTGGTCCTGCAAGGAGTGAAAACTCTGCCGCAGCCCCCCTGCAAAAGGCCCGGAAAATACCGGGCCATGGGGAAAAATCCTACCTGCCGCTGCCGAAAAAGGAACTCAACCCTTCCAAAGCTCCGGCGGACGGCCTGTCCTCCTCGGCAATCACCTGCCGCTGGAGTTCTGCGATCTCTTCCAGCCCCTTGCGGCCTAATTCCAGCATCCGGTTCATCTGATCCGCCGTGAACACGGCCTCTTCACCGGACCCCTGCACCTCCACAAACTCTCCCTGGTCGGTCATCACCAGATTCATATCCACTTCCGCATCCTTATCCTCCACATAGCAGAGATCCAGCAGAGCCTCTCCCTCCAGTATTCCCACGGATACGGCGGAAACCAGCCTTTTCATGGGAGACTCCGCCAGCTTTCCTTCCGCGACAAGCTTGTTCACGGCAATGGCCAGAGCTACGGAAGCCCCGGTAATGGAAGCGGTGCGGGTACCGCCATCAGCCTGTAAAACGTCGCAATCCACCCAAATCGTGCGCTGGCCGATCTTGCCCAGATCCACGGCCGCCCTCAGGGAACGGCCGATCAGACGCTGGATCTCGCTGGAACGTCCGTCCAGTTTCCCCGCCGTAATATCCCGGCGTTTACGGTCAAGCGTGGAATAGGGAAGCATGGAATACTCCGCCGTCAGCCATCCTCCCTCCACACGCTGAACCTTCATCCAGCGGGGTACATCTTCCTCAATCGTAACGGCGCAAATCACCTTGGTGCGTCCGAAAGTCACCAGCACGGAAGCCGTGGCATTCGGGGCAATACCCGTTTCAAAGCTGATCGGACGCAACTGGTCCACAAGTCGTTTATCCTGACGTTCCATGCGGGGAATCATGACGGATACCGTCATCTTTTTCAAATGGAAAGATGGAATTCCCGTTCCAAACCGCTAATATCCCTCCCATGAAACACCCTCGCACCCGTGTGGCCGTCATTGACGTGGTGGCCCTTTCCCGCCAGATGATGGAACACATGCCGCGGCTCTCCGCCTGGGCGGAGGGGCGGAGCGTTTCCTCCTTCCCCCCGGCCTTTCCGGCCCTCACCTGCTCTGCCCAGAGCACCTACGTGACAGGGCTTTCCCTGCGGGAGCACGCCATTCCCGGCAACGGATGGTACAACCGGAACATGTGTGAAATCCAATTCTGGAAGCAGTCCAACAAGCTGGTGCAGGGCCCGCGCCTCTGGGAGAAACTGAGGGAACGGTACGGTTCCGGCTTCACCTGCGCCAAACTTTTCTGGTGGTACAACATGTATTCCACGGCGGACTGGACCATCACGCCGCGCCCCATGTACCCGGCGGACGGCCGCAAGATCTTCGACATTTACACCCAACCCATGGAACTCCGGGAAACCATTAAAAAGGATCTGGGAGAATTCCCCTTCCCCACCTTCTGGGGCCCCATGGCAGGGATTCAGTCCTCCCAATGGATAGCAGACTCCGCCCGGTGGGTGGAACGGAAACATCGCCCTGACCTCAGCCTCATCTATCTGCCCTATCTGGACTATGACCTTCAGAAATTCGGACCGTCCTCGACCCAGGCTGCCCACGCGGCAGAGGCTATGGACGGTCTTCTCTGCGACTTGATCGACTTTCTGGAACGGGAAGGCGTCACCCCCGTCGTCCTTAGTGAATACGGTATTTCCGACGTATCCCGCAGCATTGCCCTCAACCGCCTCTTCCGGGAACGGGGCTGGATCACCGTCAAACCGGAAATGGGTACGGAAATGCTGGACTGCGGCGCCTCCCGCGCCTTTGCCGTGGCGGACCACCAGACTGCCCATATCTACATCAATGATCCTTCCGTAAAAGAAGAAGTGAAAGCACTGCTCTCCGCCACACCCGGAGTGGAAGAAATCAGGGAAACGGACTTCTCCGGCCTTTCTTCCGCGGCTCTGGAACGCATGCCGGAATTCACCGCCGTCGCAGCCCCGGATGCATGGTTCACCTACTATTACTGGCTGGATGACACCAAGGCGCCGGACTTCGCCCGCTGCGTGGACATCCACCGTAAACCCGGCTATGACCCCGCGGAAATGTTCTTTGATCCGGGCCTTACCTTCCCCATGTTCCATGCCGCCGCCTTTCTGCTGAAAAAAAAGCTGGGGTTCCGCGCCCTGATGAAAATTATCCCCCTCAATGGCGACCAGGTGAAAGGCTCCCATGGCAGAGACCGGGTGCCTGCAAACCAGCAGCCCGTATTCATCGGCCCGGCCTTCCTGCCGGAAATCCATGCTGCTGAGGATGTCCATCAAGCCATCCTCTCCGTCTTTGAAAAAGAATAATAGCGGTTCCCCTCAGCGGGCATCCGGACGGGGGTTATATTCCAGGCCGGGAACCTCCCGGTAATGAATGCCGTCCCACAGGACGGGAATGCAGCAGAAAAACCAGCTTCTCTGGCCGTCGTCGCCCTTCCAGTGCCCGAACACGCTGCGGATCAATACACGGTTCAACCCCTTGCGGAGCTTGATCTTTACAGGAGGGCGGAAAAAATACCCTTCCCAGGTCAGAGGAGCTTCTTCAATGCGCCCCTTTCCCCACCCCGTCCAGGGCAGGCTCTTGAAAGGCCACCTGGGAGGGTTCACGCGCCTTCCGTTCAACCATACGTCCCCGCCGGAAAAATCCCAGCTTCCCTGTTCAGGGGCGCGTGCGCTGCGGTACCCGCCTGAATGCCCCCACATGCCGTTCAGGCCAAACATCAGCCACACCTCCTGCTCCCTGGGGCTGCGGATGAAAGTCAGAGCATAGCAGGTTCCATCCTCCTTTCCAACCTCCCTTGACATCAGCGTGGGCCAGTGGTCCGTCCGGTACTGGTTCCGGTGCATGTTGAACATCGCAAAAAGATGCCTGACATGTACGGCGGCGCCGTAAACAGGAGTCTTCTTCCAGGCCAGTATCCTGTCTCCGTCCCTGTAGGAAGGGGCTATTCTTCTTTCCGGTTCAAAAGAGGTATCATTCTTCCCCCGGTGGTCGAATGGCCCCACCAGGCTCCAGGCAACATCCGCCTGTTTCACATAGGCAAAAGGAACGCCTTGGAAAAAATGATCACGATGGAAAGCCAAACGCTGTTCAAACTCCCGGAATTCCTTCCAGCCGTCCGTTCCCCTGGGGGGAAGCTGGGCCATATAATCCCTCCTCTTGGTAGCGCTTCCGCGCCAGACACGCTCTGCAAACGTCAATGCACAAGGATAAAACGGATACTGTTCCAGCACCCGCCTCTCACTGCTCAGGTTTCCGTCGCACCACACGGGCATGATGGCCCCCAACGCCTTATCATCCCCTTGAGGCACCTCGCAGGGTTGCTGGAAAAACACCTGGTACACGCCGGACTGGGAATCCGCCCAGTCAATGTAAAAACCATTGCTGTCGATGCGCTTCATATTCTTATCCATCCTGGCGCCGGCCTCGTTCTCTCCCCAGCACATCAATACGGAATCCTTATCGTGCGGGCCGCCCGGAGACCACACGACCACCTCCTTGCCCTTCCCGCGGATATGCTCCGCCATACGTGGGATAAAATCCTTCATGGAAATGTGCGCCTCGTCGGATCCCATGTGGAAAAACCTCCCGGGAAACAGGGAAACGGCCTCGTCCACGACATCCTTCAATATGGAAACACCCTTCTCCGTCTGCATGCCGGTCTTCATGGCCCTGGCAAAAGGCTGGCTGTGTCCCGGCATGTCAATCTCCGGAATCACCTGAATATTCAGCCGGGCGCAATAATCCGTCAGATCCTTCAATTGAGCCTGTGTATAAAACCGCCCCGGGAGCCGGGACTTCCAATGAAAAGCCCCATCCGTCAGGGCCGGATACTTCTTCACTTCCATCCTCCATGCGGGATCATCCGTCAAATGAAGATGCAGCGTATTAATCTTATAGCGGGAAAGACGGCGCATCACCTCCTTGATCAAGGCAGGAGACATGTAATAACGCCCCACATCCAGCATAATTCCCCGCAGGACGAAAGCGGGTTTGTCACTAATACGCACAACAGGCATGACAAATTCCCCTTCTCTATTGAAAACCAGTTGCCGCAGCGTTTGAAGGGCGTTAAAAAAACCGCCAAAACTTCCTGCCCTGACGGTTGCTTTTCCCAATCCGACGGACAGGTCATACCCCTCTCCTTTCATCCTGGCATCCGGAAACAATTCCCATGTCATGGCACCTTCAGCAGCCCCCCCACTATTCAGGGAACCCTGAATGCCGGAAGTCCTGAATATGTCCTTGATCTCCCTCATCAAATCATCCCTGCCAGGAACATCCGGACCAACCTTCACATGAACGCTCCTGAAACCTGCCTCGCCCGCGCCCTTGACGACTTTGGAAGGATATGGAATAAGCGCGGGGGAAGAAAACTCCGGCACAGGCGCGGTAACCACCCCTCCGGCCAGCGGCCCCCATGAAAAATAAATCAGCAAGGCAATAAAAAACCGTACGGGAATGCTGAACACTCTGAACAAAAGCATTCCTTAACTACGGCATTCCATCTCCGCTCCTGTCAAAACAGGGCTTTCTCAACTGGGAAACCAAATGCTTTTCCCATCCTCTCCAACACCGACATGCTTATTCCTCCATATCGCTGTTTCCCTCCGCAAATCCGGCAATAACGAACGGGCGTCTTCGCTATCGTCCCATTCATTCGCCAGACAGACTCCTCCAGTCAGTGCAAACGTTCCAGCAGGACGTCCATGTCCATGTAATCCTGCCCGTGAATCAATTCGCCGAGAATGGGCGCATCGGAAAACTCCTCCACCATGCTCCTGTTCGTCACGCAGGCAGTATCCCATTCATCTTTCACATTATTGAACACGATGCCCAGGCATTCCAGGCCGCGTTCCTTGATTGCATTCAGCGTTAACAGGGCATGGTTGATGGCTCCCAGCTTGTTGCCGATCACCAGAAGAACAGGCAGCTTGAAATCCGCAGCCATATCGCTGAAATTCCTTCCGGGGCCAATCGGGACTTCCCATCCTCCCACCCCTTCCACCACCACGCACTCATGTGCGGCGGACAAAGCGTCATAAGCCCGCAGGATAACCTTTTCATCCACTTTCGTATTCTCCAGCCGTGCGGCCACATAAGGACACGTGGCATTCCTCAAAAAAACGGGATTCAGTTCATCCAGCGTCAGATCCTTCGGCCCGGCTTCGCGCAAAAGGCGGGCATCCTGCCTGTCTCCGCAGGCCACGGGTTTGAACCCGGCGGCATTGATGCCCGCTTCTCTTAGAGATTTGACGATCAGGCAGCTCACATAAGTTTTACCGACTTCCGTATCGGTACCGGTAACAATGAAATTCCTCATAACGGTAAATATTCAGGGATGGGATCTTCTAATCTCCTCAAGCTGCCCGCGGGAAGGCACGCCGTCATTCGTGGTCACCCAGTGATTGATGAAAGACCAGATAATCACGGCCAGCACCAGACAGAACAACTTGGCAGGCCAATTAAGCAATAGCAGTTTTTTCATTGGAAGAAGAAATATTCAGCAGCTCTTCAAGGCGTCCCTTCAACTGTTCCGGAGTCAGGTTGCGTTCCAGCTTCCCGCCTACGGCCAACGCGATAGCCCCCGTCTCCTCGGACACCACCACCACCACGCAGTCGCTCTCCTCGGACATGCCCACGCCCGCGCGGTGGCGCAGCCCCAAGGTACGGTCGCTCATTTCCTTCTGGGAAACAGGGAACACGCAGGCAGCCGCAGAAATG
>ENA-OURU01001410-OURU01001410.1-human-gut-metagenome-genome-assembly--contig:-NODE-1410-length-30016-cov-3.734789_pt1 | contig 30016 bp, 27 predicted proteins | sample MGYA00242137_ERZ509064 | MGnify/ENA primary metagenome ERZ509064 (study PRJEB26280, sample SAMEA2338777) | human gut metagenome | biome: human gut; feature: human-associated habitat; material: faeces...
TGGACTGGGGCGAAGTCTATACCGCAATGCAGCAGAATCTTGTTGAGACAACCTATAATCAGGTGCAGACTCTGGAAATTAATAGCTTTGGTGAAATTTTGAACTATATTACTCCCATTAATCAGTCCTGGGTGGTTTCTGCCAAATTTATTGGGCCGAAGGCTATTGAAAAGCTGGGTGGTTTGGACAGTGAGCTGTTCCAGATTGTACAGGAATGTGCACTCGAATGCGAAGTGTGGAAGGACAAGGCTTTTGTTGAGGCTAACGCGGAGTCCTATGAAAAGCTGAAAGAGCAGGGAGTTACCATCGTGGAGCTGACTGACGAGGAGATGGCGCTTTGGACCGAGGCGTCCGAGGCCATTTGGGACGAGTTTGTCGGTGAGGGCAAGCCCATCTCTTATGATTTTATTGAATACGTGCAGAGCTTTGCCTAAACAAGCGGCACCCTTTCCAAAGGAGCGATTATATGACAAGGATAACGGTGTGGATTGACTGGATCAGCACTTTGTGCGCTAAGATGGGAAAGGTCATTGTTTTGGTAGGCGGCACGGGTATTCTGCTGAGCATGGCTATCGGCGTTTTTTCCCGGGCGCTGCTGCCGCAGGCTTTTGTGTGGCCGGAGGAGGTAAGCCGCTATCTGCTGATCTGGTGCACATTTATCGGCGGAAGTGTGGCACTGCATAACAAAAACCTGGTCCGATTTGAGTTTATCATCAACCTGTTCAAAGGAAAGGCGTATACTGTGGCGGAAATTGTGGGCCACTTGCTGTCTCTGGTGTTTTTGGTGCTGTTTACCCGGATTGGCATTGACCTGATTCCCTATTACCTGAACTCTGTGGGGACAACGGTCCCCATCCAGTTAATTTGGCCGGCTGCTGGTGTGCTGCTGGGCGGCGTGTTTATGGTGATTCACATGATCAGCCAGGTTTGCCACGACATCCTCAGATTGACCGGCCGGGAAGGAAAGGAGGCAAAGTAGTAGCATGAATATGGGTGTTTATTTGTTCCTGCTGCTGTTTGCGCTGATGTTTTCCGGTATGCCCATTGCTTTGGGTGTGGGCATGGCTGCGATCCTGACCACTGGAATCTGGGGGCAAATTGGGCTTGAGCTGATTTTTCAGCAGTACTACCAGGGCGTAAACAGCTTTGCTCTGCTGGCGGTCCCGCTGTTTATGCTTGCAGGGGAACTGATGACCAGGCTGGGCCTGGTGGATGACATTATCCTCCTGGCCAAACTGCTGGTAGGCCGGATGCGGGGGTCGCTGGCGCAGATCAACATTGTGGCCTCGGTGTTTTTTGCCACAATGTCCGGCTCTGCGGTTGCCGATACTGCCGCTATCGGCGGTATGCTTTTGCCGGCCATGGAAAAAGAGGGGTATGACAAGGAGTTTTCTGTGGCGGTAACAGCCGCTTCCTCCATTATCGGACCAATTATCCCTCCCAGCATTACAATGATTGTCTATGGTTCGCTCATGTCAAACGTTCCTACGGGCGCAATGTTTGCCGCCGGTATTGTACCAGGCGTTTTGATCGGGTTGGGCGAAATGGCGTTGGTTTATTATTTCAGCAGAAAGCGCAATTACCCGAGAGAAACCAAGCGATATACGGCAAAAGAGGCGTCCGCTATTGCAGTACGTACCCTTCCTGCGGTTCTCACACCGGTTGTCATTGTAGTGGCCATTTTCTCCGGCTTCTGCTCGGCCACGGAGGCGGCGTGTATTGCAAATATCTGGGTGCTTATTACTGGTGCGCTGTATTACAGACGGCTGAACCTTAAAGTGTTTGGGGAGAGTGTTATTGTAGCCGTGGAGACCGCAGGGGCTATTCTGCTCCTCAATGCAGCGGCCAAGCCCCTAAGCTACCTGATTGCCATGGCACAGCTGCCCACCATGATAAGCGAGGCGTTTACCAGCTTTACCAGCAGCAAGATCGTCATTTTGCTGCTGATCAATGTGGTGCTGCTGTTCTTGGGGTGCTTTATGGAATGTACCGCAAACGTCCTCATTTTTGCCCCCATCTTTGCACCTCTGGCCATCTCCTTTGGGGTAGATCCGCTGCAGTTTGCCTTGCTTTTCGTGGTCAATGTGGTCTGCGGCATCTGCACACCCCCCTTTGGTCCCACGATTTTCCTGGCTGCTGGTATTGCAAAGGCACCGCTGGAACGATGTATGAAGGCGATTATACCGTTCTGTGTGGTGCAGATAGCCGTTATCCTGATGATTTCCTATATTCCGGCTCTGACACTGACGCTGCCGCGGCTGCTGGGCCTGTATTAGTCTATGGGTACGGCGGAGGAAGCTATCTGCCGGTTTGTATCGGCACTTCAATGGCAGGATATTCCCGAAGCTGTAAAAGGCTGTGCACGCCGCTGTTTTACGGATACCATGGCCTGCATCATTTCCGGCGGAAAAAGCGTCCAGTTCCGGGCGGCGGAAGCTGTCATCGATCAGAACCATGCTTCCCGCCACTATCTGGCGGGGCAGGGGCTGGAGCAGGTCAACTTGTACGACAGCGTGCTGCTCAACGCCTGCGCTGCCCATTCTGAGGAGTACAATGACTTGTTTTTTGGGCGGCCGGGCCATCCCAGCGCGGTCCTGGTTCCGGTGGTACTTGGCCTGGGCTTTAGCCAAAATGCCTCTGCCAATTCTGTAATGGAGAGTTATGTGGCAGGCCTGGAAGTAATGGCGCTGGTAAACCAGGCGCTTCTGCCCAATGCTCATAAAATGGGCTTCCACACCACTTCGGTGGCAGGGGTTGTCGGAGCAGCAGCGGCGGCCGGCAAACTCCTGCATCTGCCGCAGGATGGGCTGGAACGGGCGCTTTCCATAGCCTGCACGTTTGCTTGCGGCCTGCGGGCAAATTTTGGAACGCTGGCCAACGCGCTGCATGTGGGAAATGCCGCCGCTGCTGGATTGCGTGCCGCACAATTTGCCGCTGCCGGGTTTTATACAGGAACGGATTTGTTATCCGGCAGCTTCCTGACATGCTATGGCGGGTCCCGTGAGCAGCTGGAGATACTTGCCGGCAGCTTGGGGCAGACATGGGCGTTTCTGGAGCCTGGTCTGCTGATTAAAAAATACCCCTGCTGTTTCTCCAATTACCAGGCCATAGAGGCGGCGCTGAATATTACCGAGATGCCGGGCTTCTCCTATGACAGAATAGAGCAGGTTACTTGCCTGACCTCAGAAAACCACTTTATGTCACTGCCGGTATTTTGGCCTGATACTCCATATAGAGCGCGGTTTTGCATCCCTTACTGTGTTGCGGCCGCTCTGCTCCAGGGGAATATAGATGAGGCCAGCTTTAGCGAAAAAATGCTGCATAATACGGCGCTGCTGCGCTGCCGAGACCGGATTCGATATGATGTGGACCCCAGACAGCGGGGAGAGGAGGGCTTTGGGTATTCCCGCATCATTGTGGTGCAGGACTCTGGGCAGAGATTTGAGGCTGTGTCCTGGCCCAGGGAGGAAGAACGGGCTCAATGCTGGGACGAAAAATTTTTGAAAAATAAGTTCCTGAACTGCTGCGCCTGGACATTTTCTAAGACACAGGCACAGCGAGTGTATGATGTATGCATGCATATAGATGAGCTCAGAGAGATCTCTGAGCTGCTCTGTGTACTGTGTAGAAACGAAATGCCTGAAAGCGGGTGAAGAAAGTGAAATTAATTGATCTATCCACCGTGATATCTCCGGGTATGCCAAAGCCAAAGTCGGCGCCGCCCGTGCTGCTGCGCTATATCCTCGAACCGTCGGAGGAACAGGAAAAGGCGCAGGGCTTTACCAACAAGATGGAGGAGTATACCATTACAACCCACGTAGCCACCCACATCGACGCACCGGCCCACTTCTCCGCTCACGGAAAAAACATTGATGAATATGATGTGAGCGAGTTTTTCCTGGTACCCACCCAGATGCTGAACATCCGCCGGGGTAAATTTGAAGCCATCACAGCCGACGACCTGCGCGCTGCGGAGGAACGGGACGGAGCAATACAAGACGGAGATCTGGTTCTCATAAATACCGGGTGTCATCAATACTACTATGATGAAGCATACAACTGCGCTCCTTATCTGACAAAGGAAGCGGCAGAGTACCTGGCAGAAAAGCAAATCAAAATGGTAGGCACGGACTCCTTCACGGTGGATGATCCTCGGGAGAAGGACAAGCCGGCTCATGTTGTGTTGCTGAATCAGCATGGAATCCTCATTATTGAATGCGTTATGAATCTGGATGCAATACCCTGCACCCGCTTTCAGACGGTCTGCTTGCCGCTGAAAATCCGGCAAGGCTCCGGGGCCTTCACCCGGATGATTGCAGTCTGTGAATAGCCGGTAGACGGAACAGGAAGGTGCGGACATAAGATGAACGAAGCATATATGGAAAAACTCTTCAGCCTGGATGGAAAAACAGCAGTGGTAACAGGCTCCAGCTCCGGAATCGGGCAGGCAATCGCGGAAGCTTTGGCAAACTTCGGGGCCCATGTAGCAGTAATGGGTAGGTCACAGCAGGGAATTGAGGAGACCTGCACGCGGATTCGCAGCAGCGGAGGAAGCTGTCAGGGCTACGTGATAGACATCACTGACGAAGAGGCACAGAACCGCTTTTTTGACGACTTTTTGGCCGAGCATAAGCATCTGGACATTTTTGTGGCCAATGCGGGGATCAATGTCCGCGGTGAGCTTCCGGAGGTGACCGCCAAGGAGATGGAACTGCTGCTGGGGACAGACTTTATCGGCACGATTCATGGCCTGAACCGAGCTGCGGACGCTATGAAGAAGCAGCACAGCGGAAACATGGTGATTATTACATCGGTTAACGCTCTGAGCCCGCTGGCCAATCAGGCGCTCTATTCCGCCATCAAAAGCGCCATGGAGAGCGTCATGCGCAGTCTGGCGGTGACCATGGCGGAGTATGGTGTGCGGGTCAACAGCTGCGCGCCCGGGTGTATTCACAGCGCCCTAAATCAGCATATTTTCAGTCAGGAACAGTTCCGCAGGGAAAAGGAGCGCGGTATCCCGCTGGGCAGGATCGGAAACCCGGAGGACATTGGCGACGTGGTAGCCTGCATGGTAAGCGATGCCTATCGCTTTATGACGGGCAGCACAATCCTGGTGGACGGGGGAGAACTTCTCCGCCCCAAGATGAAACAGCCGGCAGTGGACTGCGCGAAAATCTGAAAAAGGAAGGGTATTCCCGATATGAACAGATATTTTCGGCTGAATGACAGTGATAACGTGGCCGTTGTGCTGTTTGACGCGCAGCCGGGCGACAAGCTGGATTTTGAGGGACTTCACGTAACGGTCACAGAACCCGTGCCCTACGGGCACAAAGTGGCGTTGTGTGATTTCCATACGGGGGATATCGTATACAAATACGGCTACTCGATTGGCAGGTGTACCCGGGACACGCCGCAGGGTGGATGGATGCACGTCCATAATATTGTCAGTTGCAGAGGAGAAGCCGGAAAATGAAAACATTTTATGCATATGCGCGGGCCAACGGCAGCTATGGAATCCGTAATCATGTAGCAGTGATCAGTGCTATGGACAACAGTAATTTCATCGCACGGCGCGTGGCTGCCTGCGTGACGGGAACAGTGGAAGTCTGTCCTTGCTTTGGACGGGGCGAGGTGGGCGCAGATTTGGAACAGCATATTGCGACTTTGGGCGGGCTGGGTGCAAATCCCAACGTCTTTGCCGCAGTGGTGGTAACGATGGAGCCGGTAATTGCCGGGCGAATTGCAGATATCATCCGCGACTCCGGGAAGGAAGTTGTGGTCTGTTCATGCGATGAGTGCGGCGGGACGATTAACACTACTTGCCGCGCCGTGCGGTACGCGAAGGAATTTGTCATTAAGGCCTCGGAGCAGAAGCGGGTGGAGGTTCCCATCAGTGAGCTGATGCTGGGTGTGGAGTGTGGCGGTTCTGACTCCGTCTCGGGCCTCATTAGTAACCCCGCCACCGGCATGGTGGCCGACAAAGTGGTGGATGAAGGCGGGCGGGTAGTTTTGTCCGAAACCACAGAGTGGATGGGCGCGGAGGAATCCCTCCGCACCCGCGCCGTAACGCCTGAGCTTGGCCAGCGCATTGTGGATGCCATCAAGTGGTATGAGGATTATATTATCAGCATTGGCGTGGACATCAAGGGCACGAACCCGGCACCGGACAATATCAAGGGCGGATTGTCCACTATTGAGGAAAAGGCCCTGGGCGCGGTGGAAAAGGGTGGCACCAGGCCCATTCAAGATTTGATTACTTATAACGGGAAGGTCTCCCACAGAGGGCTGACGCTTTTGGATGCCTCCCCCGGTGGGGTAGAAAACACCACCTCTCTGACCAGCATTGGCTGCCAACTCATTATTTTTTCCACAGGAAAGGGCAATCCCATCGGAAATCCCATCACGCCCACCATTAAAGTGACGGGAAACGCCCGCACCATGGACAGCTATGGCGACAACATTGACGTGGACATCTCCGCCGTCATGACAGAGGGTATGGAGCTGAGCGAGGCCGGTGATTTGCTGTATGAGCGCATGCTGGAATACTGCAACGGCAAGCTGACCACGGCAGAAGTGCTCGGAGATACCGAGGTAGCAGTTACGCGGCTGGGATATACCGTGTAAGAGACAGCTGAAGGGAAAGCGCGCAAAGGAGCAGGCAGGCTTTTGCGCGCTCTTTTTTGGAGAGGAGGACCATGATGAGCAGCATAACCAGGCAGCCTTTTGGCTTTTTGCCGGATGGCCGCAAGGCACGTCTGTTTACCATCACCCACAAGAGCGGAGCTAGCGCCAGCTTCTGCGACTATGGCGCACGGCTGGTGGGACTGACTGTCCCGGACCGTGCTGGAGAGCTGGCAGATGTGGTGTGGGGTTACGAGGATGTGTCAGGCTACTGCCGCTGGGAGGGGAATGCGGGCGCCGTATGCGGACGGGTTGCCGCCCGGCTGGAGGGCGGGGCCTTTACTTTAAACGGAGAGACCTGGCAGCTGAGTAGGAATGAGGGGCAGAACACCCTTCATGGCGGCCACCACGGCTTTGACACAAAGCTCTGGTCCGGAAGCCCGGCCGGTGAGGATTCCATTTTGTTCAGCTACGTCAGTCAGAATGGAGAGGAAGGCTTTCCAGGCACGCTGGTGGTCAATGTGATTTGTAGATTTTCCGAGGATAACCGGCTAATTCTGGATTACAGGGCGGTCACCGACAAAGACACCCTGTGCAGCCTGACCAATCACAGCTATTTTAACCTGGCCGGCCATGGCGCCGGCAGTGTTCTGGACCAGCTAGTAAAGATTGAGGCGGATTATTACTGCACCAACGGCGCAATCCCCATGGCAGACGGTGGAATTGCCGCAGTGGAAGGCACACCGATGGATTTTCGCACCTTTTCCCCGGTGGGGCGGGCACTCCGCTCCGACTTTGTGCAGCTTCGGCAGGTCGGCGGATTTAACCACACCTATGTGCTACGGAAACGGGAGCGGGGAGCGCTTGAGCTGGCGGCCTCCATGTATGATCCGGGCTCCGGCAGGAAAATGGAGGTTTATACCACTATGCCGGGCCTGCACTTTTTTAGTGCTAACAAAACCACACCTCGAACTGGAAAGTGCGGTGCCACATATGACCGGCAGTTTGGACTGTGTTTTGAGACACAATTTTTTTCCAATTCCGCCAAGTGCACGTGGTTTCCCTCCCCGGTTTTGCGGAAAGAAAACTCCTACCGCCAGGTGACAGAATTTCGCTTTCTGGTCTCGTAAGGATTAGAAAACTAGATGACAGCAATATAGCTGGTAATGCCAAGTAGTTCTAGACCACGATGAACTGCACTGGCAGCATTGCCACGCTCTGAAGCAATGCTGTGCAAAGAAGCTCCATCCTGAGCCTGCTGGTGTACAAAAGAGCCGCCCTCTCAGTGCACGGGTGTTAAGATGGCGGCCGATGTTTTGGCTATCATTTAGACACATTTAGACAGTATTCCTTTCTGCGGAGCATTCATAGGAATGAATACATTTGCTCAAGCAGCATCTGCCAGACTTGGCCCAGGTGCGTTTTGTACAAGACAAACCAAGTAGCGGTAGGAATCCAGACTAATTCCCTTTTTTGCCTCAATTAGGCTGCTATGCACCGGAGGGGGTGTTGGCCAAGAGCCAGTTCTTACGGGCCATAACAATGGGTTTTATACTGTGCTCAGTGCAATTGTTACTTATCTCCAGCCTTCCATCCTCCGGATAAAATAAGTGATAGGAACAACAAACATTGGCATCAACTAGAGAATAAGACCAATAGTGTCTGACCCACACGCTGACCCACACGGGGAAACGAGCGGGCGGAAACAATGGACACAAGAGTGCTAGAGAGCATGGATCACCGGACGGAAAAGGGCACAAAATGTCCCGAAAGCATGAGACCTCATTCTACCAATCAGTTGGTAAGGATGAGGTCGGCGGTTCAAATCCGCCCAGCAGCTCCAAAAATCCTCGAAAACTTCGGTTTTCGGGGATTTTTTGTTGCAAATAGTTGTTTTGCGGTGTGGCCAAAAATTTTCGACCCACACCGTGACCCACGTCGGCACAAGCTCCAGATCACTCGCTTCACCCTAGTGGGTAAAGCTCGCTCCTTTCACTGTGCCTCCGTTTCCAAACGCGACCCGCTGCGCTGGGCTCGCGTTTGGCTCAAAAGACCACCGGACGGGAAGATCTGCCTTCCCGCCCGGTTTTGCTACTGTTTACTCGGTTATATAACCTGCCCCAGGACGGTGCCCATGGTCTGGGCAGCCTCGTCCTGCTTCTGCCGCGTGGCGTGGGTGTAGGTGCGCAGGGTGAACCCGGCGTCATAGTGCCCCAGCATGGAGGACACCGTTTTCACGTCCACGCCGTTCTGGAGGGCTGTGGTGGCAAAGGTGTGCCTGAGATCATGGAACCGTATGTGCTCCAGTCCGGCGTCCTTCAGGATCTTCTTATGTAGGTTGACTACCGAGTCCGGGTGGTACATCTCGCCAGTGAGGGGCGAGGGGAACAGGTAGGGGCTGTCCGGGTGCTTCCCGTGCTCCTGAATCAGCAGCTCCACCGCCGCCTGGGGAATGGACACCAGCCGTACGGAGTTCTCCGTCTTGGGCCGGGTGAGCTCCAGGGAGCCGTCCGGGTTGCGGACATACTGCCTGCTCACCGAGATGGTTCTGCTCTGGATGTCCACGTCCTCCCACCGCAGGGCCACCAGCTCCCCCTTCCGCAGGCCGCTGGCCAGCTCCAGATAAAACATGGGCAGGAGCCCTCGAGCCCTGGCGGCCTCCAGGTAGGCGTGGATGTGCTCCGGCGGCAGGATCTTCATGTCCAGCTTCCGGGGCTTGGGCACAATGCAGTCCTCAGAGGGGTTCCGCTGGATCAGCCGCTCCTTCACGGCCCGATCCAGGGCACAGTGGAGCATCAGGTGGACGCTGCGGACGGTAGTGGTGCTCAGGCACTTGTCCTGATTCTTTCCAATATGTATTCTGCCGCCCTCCAATAACTCCTTGTAGAGCTTCTGCAGGTGCCGGGTGGTCAGTTTCTTCAGCTTAATGCTCCCGATACGGGGGATGGTGTAGCTTTCGATGATCAGCTCGTAGCGATTGGCTGTCGCGGTGCGGACGTTGGGCTTGGCGTAAAGCTCATACCAGGTCCGCAGCCAGGTGGCCACGGTGTAGTCCTCAGAGCGGACTACATCGATGCCCCTGACCTCCTCCAGTGCCGCCTTGAGCTTTTCCTTGACCTCCGCCTGGGTTTTGCCAAGTACATTTCGGATGATTCGCTTTCCGGTCTTGGCATCGTATCCGGCGGTATAGCGTCCCTCCCAACGGCCGTCCTTCCGCTTACGGATATTCCCTTCCCCGTTGGCCCGTTTCTTTGCCATGGTGATCGCCTCCTTTGTAGCAACACAACATACCACACCTTCCCGTGGATAGCCATACCAAACGGCCACAGTTATCAAACTGTTATCAATTTGCCCAAGAGGAGATCTCTTTGTCAACGGCGTATTACTTTCCGCCCGGGGAGAAAGCCGTTCTCTTTGTTTTATAGCGGCGCAGGATTTGAGGGGGTCTCCTAGAGGAAGAAAACCAATCTCCGCACCGGATTTAGTGCGGAGACTGGGCTTCCGTCAACCCATCTGCTGTCCCTGCTCGTGATCATCGGCCTTATGGCCCAGGGCGATCTTCTTTCTCTGCTCTCTGGCCAGGGTCTTCCGGTCGCCGTGTTGACGAAGCACGGTGGCGTCTATGACATCCTCCTCAGTGCCACCCTCCAGCCTGGCCAACAGGCGGAGGACGTTTTTGGTCACGTCAGCAGCCTGCAGATCAGGATGCTGATCACCAGGGCCGCCGCCGCAGAACTCAGGATGGTGCGGGCCGCCCATTTCCGGAAGGTATTCATCAGCTCCGCGCCATCCCCCCGGAATTCCTTGGCCTGCTCGGAGAGCTGCCTCATAAATTCTTCGCGCCGATTCCCATCCTGTTTCTGTTGCTCTTTCATTTTTGTGACCGTCTCTTCCAGCGTTAGGCGGAACCTCTGATGAAGACGGTTGGTCTCGCTCAGCCATCCAGTCAGCTGGTGCGAAGTAGCCAGTGACTTCAGACTCTCCTTGGTAGCCAGCGGCTCCATATCTGCCCGGATCGTCTCTTGGAGTGCCAGTGTTTTCCGCAGGACGTCCTCCAGCCGCTCCACCGTCTGGGGAGGCATGGTGTAGAGGATGTTGGGCTGCTGCTCCATCAAGGTAGGCATCATGCCGGAGGTTTTCTGCTTCTGCTTCAATCGATCTAGTGCGCTGTTGCGCTGCATGCTGCCGGATTCGGAACTCATGCTCCATTTTCTCCTTCCTGAATTTTTCCTCGTGCAGCCGGTCATCCCGGCATCTCATCCCGGTGGGGGTGGTGTAGGTGATGCACTTCCGGGCGTCCTCCCAGCGCACCCGGTAGCCCCGCCGCTCCATCTCCCGGATGAACGCCTCCCGGCTGCCGGCCAGCTCCATGACCGCCTCCACGGTGGTGATAAGCCGGAACTTCCAGCTCTCCCCACGGACTGCGGCCCGGTACTCCCCGGTGCGGAGCCCCTTGGTGCGCCGGTTCTGCTGATACGGCTTGAGGGTGGACAAACCATGCTCCAGGCAGAGCTGGTCGCTGGCCGCCCGCATCTGCTCCAGCGTCCTGGGCGTAAAGTGGAGTTTCTTCCCCGTGTCCGGATGGACGGAGTTGACCACGAAGTGGGAGTGGGGATGCTCTGCGTCCACGTGGGTAGCCACCAGCACCTCACAGCCGGGGAAAAACCGCTCCGCCAGCTCCAGGGAGATCTGGTGGGCCTCCGCCGGAATCACATTTTCCTGCGGAGAGAAGGACTGGACGTAGTGGTAGAAGAACGTGCCGCTGGCCTTGCCATGCAGATTCTTGGTGACCATGAAGCTCTGCTGTGCCACCTCCGCGCCGCAGTTGACGCCGGAGAGATACTTCCGTCCGTCCAGATCCACCGTCTTTTTCTCCTGGGACACGTAGTGGAGCACCCGGCCCATGGCGCCGGCGGTCTGCTTACTCTCCTTGATGAAGCTGCACGTCGCCACAGGAGATCACCCCGTCTTTCTCTGCCAGCAGCCGGTTTACCGCCTCGTAGGTCTTGCCCAACACCTCCATGCACTCCTGCAGGTACACCGTCTGTACCCGGCCGCTGTGGGCCAGCACTGTCAGCTGGTTCAGATTCCGGCCCCAGCCCCGCAGCTCCGCCAGGATGGGTTTGAGCTCACCCACCACGCAAATGGGTTCCCCCAGGGCGGCCCGGAGCAGATACGCCTGCTGGCTCAGGCCGGAGCTGCGCACCTTCGTATCGATCTGCCGCCGTTCCGCTTTGGTCACCCGGAAGGCCACCACCTGGTTTCTTGTCCTCTCTGCCATGAAATTCACCTCCGTAAAAAGATCTGGTATGGCGTGTCCCCATCGCTGGGAAGCACACCATACCAGATCTTTTCGTGGATAGCCAGTGTAACCGGCCACTGTTATCAGATTGTTATCAATTAGCCCTGTGAGGGCGGCCTCCGACGGGAAAGTGGGTGCGGGCTTCTGCCCGCAAAAGGCGTTTGGCGGCCGCTTGCGGCAAGCCAAATGCTCTGCTTGCCCCCACCCGAGGGTGGGTAAAACCGCGCTCCCCGCCCCCCAAAAAAGACGCGGGAGAGGCAGTTTCCCTGCCCCTCTCCTGATCGAGGCACACAGGGCTTACACCGGGGCACACGGGCCGTTTGACGGCTGATGCCTGGTCCGCAACCGCGCGTCAGTTGTTCCCCTCTGTGTGTTCCTGCACCCAGCGGATGAACTGCTCCTTTGGCACCACCATCCGACTGCCCACCTTCAGCACCGGGAAGCCCAGCTCGTGCATCAACTCGTATCCGCTGGATGGGGACACGCCCAGCACCTGTGCCTCGTCGTCGCAAGCTTTATATCACTCGTTTCCGCCCCATAGGGCGAAAACTCGTTCATTCCGCTGCTCCTCCTCTCCCCGGAGAAACCGCTTTGCTGGGTTTCTCCGGGGAGCCCACCTTTCGCATTGAGGAACAACGACAGATCATCATAATTCCTGCACTCAACGGTAGTGGGCGTTGTTCCCCGTGGAATGGACAGATGGTGTACATCAGATGGTCATGGATCGGTCGCCTTTTGCACACATGGTGGTGTACACTGTGGTGATAGGCCCGCTCCTCCAGCGTCGTCCATACTTGTGTACACTCCTCTGCTCCTGTGTTCCTCATTTGACGCTAACCAACTTGTAAAGGATGATTTTGAGCTATTACTTTTGAGAAAGTCCTAGCGCGATCCTCAACTCTTTAGCTGTATATACTTCACGCCCCAGCAAATGTGCAATGGTACGGAACGTCTCGAAGCATTCCACATTAGCATCAATCAGGTCGTCCTTGTGAGGCCATTTCCAGATGGTATCCTCCATGCCCACACGGATATCCAGACCCAAGATCAGAGCCAAGGTAACCATATAGCTGCAACCACGGCCACCGGAGCAGACCATGATGCGCTGATCCGAAATTTCACGTATCCGACGGACAATATGCATTACGCTTTCAATCATGACTTCCGGACTACTGGTGGGGCTACAGCCGGGCAGACCGGGAACTACACACCAAGTATAGGGCTTTTCCAGCAGCCCCGGTGCAATCAGATAGCGATAGGCGTTGTCTACATCACCGTCGGTAAACACTGCCAGTTGGGGATGAACCTTGTACTGCTGAACCAGTTCACACTTTTCAATGATGTGGTGTGGATAGGGAGCAAAGAGACGATCGCTGGCAAAATTAGCGGTTGTGTTGATGGGGGTCGTGTCCAGCAGACCTTCCTTGAACATCTCCACCATACGATCCCAGTAGCCCTCCTTATAGGAGACCACACATCCGTCAATGACTACATCTGGGAACTCCTCTCGTAGTGGATCGAGCACCTGGTGGTAGAGATCCAGATCCAAGCCGTTATAGCCCTGGGCGTCCCGCACGTGGACATGGACGATGGGGGCGCCGGCCTTGCAGCTGGCTCGCAGAGACTCGTAGATTTCCTGCGGAGTGATAGGCTGCTTGGGGTTAATGCGCTTGCTGAAGAATCCGCCCGTCACCGTTGTGTTGATCATGACCTTATCTGGGATATTCCACTTGGGGGTCATGTCAATATTGGGAGCAAAATTTGTGCCCCATGGAATGACATTTTCCTCACCAAAACGCATATTGGGAACGATATGGCCGTAACAGCTACTCATTTCGCGAACAAGATCCCAGTTGATCCGATTATTTGAGTTAGACATGATTTATCTCCCTTCGCTGGTTTTATTCCTCGAAAATCAGGAAGATACCTAGAGTTTCACGGGTATCCACATAGAGACTGCCTTCCTTCATGAAGTGGCGTAACCCCCAGTCATTAGCCTGTTCCTCCACATAGTGCAGCACACATCCGGAAAACGTGGCCGCAACGGCAGGAAAGTGCCCAAATTCTGGTGCGGGGCAATCAAATTCGGCCTCATAGCCAGCACGATCCACCAGATGGATTGTATCCAGGCAGTGGGTGTGGTCGGTGACGTCCTTCATGGCCTGGTAGACCTTGTCCACATTCTCCTCGGCGATCTTCCAGGTCTCGCTGTTTTCACAGAAGAAAGTTAGGGAGGCAATTCGTTTGGCCCCGTTGACATGGCGGAACTTGCTGGGAAGGGCAACAATGTATTCCTTATTCAGATGGGTGGTGGCACCGAACAGAACGTCTGTAAAGGGCTCCTGCCCAATGATGAATACTGTCTGATACCCAGCTTCACCTGACTCCTCGCCATACCGCACAGGCTGCCGGAATACCTGATTTACGTCGCCGACACCTTCGACCTCGCCATTCAGCAGTGCATCACGCACCTTGTAGGCATCTTTTCCGCCCACGCTCAATCGGTAGGAGCCTACACGAGGCATCTTGCCGGCAGGGATGGTGTTGGTCAGCCATCTTAGAGTTCCGTTCTTTTCTGTAAAGAAGACCTCGCAGTAGGTGTTGTCGAAGATGAAATGGGTGGAACCGTTCTTGTAGGTGTCCGAGGTGACAAAACCGAGATTTTTAATGGTCTCAGCGGCCTCGCGGCGCTGATCTGTAATGATGCTGAAGTGGTCTAGACAAAATGGCATCGTTTTCTTCATAGCGGATTCCTCCATTCTCTCCGTTTAGACGGGTGCTCACTCGATCAGGCCGACTTCCTTGTAATACTGCTCAGCACCGGGGTGAAGGGGTACTTGGAGACCGTCGAGGGCGTTGTCCAGATTCAGCGTAGCACAGTCTGCATGAACCAGAGCCAGCTCTTCGTTGTGGTCAATGATGGTTTTGCAGAAGTCATACACGACTTGATCAGGTACGTCGGGACCGGCGACGATTGCGCTGCGGCGGGCCATAGTGGGGGTGTCATAGTCCACGCCGTTGTACGCACCGGCGGGGATCATCTCCTCGTAGAAGAAGGGGTACTTTTCAGCCACCTTTGCCACCACGTCGGCGGGGATAGGGATGAGCTCCAGGCCGCTGGTCATGGACAGGTCGGAGATAGAGGAGGTGGGATAGGGGGTGGCATAGATGCCAGCATCGATGGTGCCATCGGCTAGGCCGTTGCACATGTCGGTGATGGACAGCTCCGTCATGGGAGTAGTGTCGGTGGGCAAGCCCAGGGCCTCGAACAGAATGGGAAGATAGGTGGACATGACACCCATACCGACGCCCACCCGTAGGCCAACCAGATCCTCGATGGACTTGGCGTCAGAGCCTTCAGGAACCATGATGTGGACGATGGCGGGAGGGCCGGACATGACATGCAGGATTTGCTCGGGTTCCATACCCTCAAACTCACCGGTGCCATCATAGGCATCCTTGATCACGTCCAGACCCACCATGCTGAGCTGAGCCGCACCTGTGATGACATTCCGCGCATTCTCAGAGGTGCCGGTGGAGATATCCAGTTGGATATCATAGGCATCAGGGTGATCTTCCATGACTAGGTTGGAGATTCCGGCGAACATGGTGTAGATGAAGCCGCCAGAGGGGCCACAACTGATGCGCAGATACTGCTTTCCGCCGCCTTCACCGGTAGGAGCGTCTCCACCGCAGGCAGAGAGCATGCCGATCACAAGAGCCAGGGACAGGATAATGCCGATCAGTTTTCTTGCCTTTTTCATTGTCGCGCTTCCTTTCTTTTCTATTTCACACGTTAGGCGTGGAGGAAACAGGGGCCTTGTTGATGGGGATTTCCTTTCCGGCCTTGGTGCGGGCCGTATGCCACAGGTACATCAGCACAAGGATGCCAATGCCCATAAGATCCGTGACGATTCCGGGCTTGATGAGCATGAGTGCGGCCGCCAGAAGAATAGCTCGCTCCCAGATGGGGATTGCCCACTTGAAGACCACGCCTTCCACCACGCCGGACAGGCAGTAGACGCCGATCACGGAGCTGCAGATAGCCAGCAAGACATTATACCAGGTGCCCATCATCAGAAGTTCATTGTTGTAGACGAACATATAGGGCAGCACAAAACCGGAAATAGCCAGCTTGAAGGCGATATAGCCCGTCTTGGTTGGGCTGCACTTGGCCAGCCCGGCACCGGCGTAGGCCGCTAGCGCCACGGGCGGGGTAACAGCGGAAATGATGCCGAAGTAGAAAATGAACAGGTGCGCAGCCTTGGGGTTCAGGCCCATCTGGGTCAGGGCGGGCGCCACCAGAATGGCCAGCACGAGATAGGCTGCGGTGGTGGGAACACCCATGCCCATGATCAGGCAGACCACCATAGTGAGTACCAGAAGGATGATCATGTGGCCGTTGGCTAGGTCAATCAGGGAGGAGGAGAGCTTGAAGCCAATGCCGGAGCCCACGATGACGCCGCTGATGATACCGGCCATGGCGCAGGCCACAGCCACCGGAATGACGCCCTTAGCGGCGCTGATAAACATGGCCTTCCAGCGCTCCTTAGTCAGCTTTACCTTGGAATCCACCAGGGCAATGACAATGGTGATGATAATGGTCCAAAAGCCGGTACGGGCGATGGGAATTTGGAAAACGCCCAGCGCAATCACTAGGAACACCAAGGGGGCGATCAGGTAGATTCGTTTGACCAGATCCTTGATCTTGGGCAGATCGCTAACCGGTACGCCCCGCAGGCCCTTCTTCATGGCCTCCATGTCTACAGCCACCATCAGTGCCACATAGTACAGGATGGCGGGGATAACGGCCGCAGTGACGATCTCAAAGTAGGGAACCCCCAGCATCTCCGCGATGATGAAGGCCGTGGCACCCATGATGGGGGGCATGATCTGTCCGCCGGTGGAGGCGGCCGCCTCCACGGCACCGGCATATTCTGGGGCAAAGCCATTCTTCTTCATCAGGGGAATGGTAAAGGTGCCGGTACCGATCACGTTTGCCACCGGGCTGCCACTGATGGAGCCGAAGAAGCCGCTGGCCACTACGGCCACCTTGGCCGGGCCTCCGCGGTATTTACCGAAGGCACTGGTGGCCAGGTCGGTGAGGTAGTCGCCCACACCGGTTTCCTGCAGAACGGCACCGAGGATCACGAACAGGACGATATACAAAGCGGACGCATAGATAGGCGTGCCCCAGATGCCGTCCGAGGTTACACATACCAGATTGATAAAACGCTTAAGGCTCAGGCCTTGGTGCCCCAGGAATCCGGGGAAAATGGGCCCTAAGAAGCCGTAGGCGATGAACACCAGGGTGACGATGACCATGGCATTGCCCACGCAGCGCTGGGCGGCTACAAAAATCACCGCGATCAGGATCAGGCCGAACACGATGTCCGGAGTGATGATCAGGCCCAGGCGGTCTTGCATGTTGTCATCAATCACGACAAAGTAGCCGGCACCCAATATGCCGCCCACCAGCATGACCAGCGAAAAGAGCTTGCGGGGCAGGCTGGCATCTTTGACCATCATCTCGCCAAGGAAAAACAGAGCCAGCACAAAGCCGAGGTGGATACCTTTCTGAATGACACCGGGAAATGCGCCAAACAGGGCGGTATACATGTGAAACATGACAAAGCAGATGGAAATGATCAGAAACAGAGCGTTCAGTGTCCGTGTGCCGCCTGATTTTTTCTCCAGAGTTTCATCCATGGGGGATCTATCCTCCTCTTTTCATCGTTTACTGCTTCAGATGGCAATGCCACGCTCCAGTCCCTTCTTGTAGAGCCGCTCCAGCGCGTCGGCAAGAACCTTTCTGGGACAGGCTAGGTTGATGCGCTGATAGCCGGAGCCAGCTTCACCAAACTCGGGCCCGTGATCCAGATAGAGCAGGCAGTCATCGGTAAGGAACTTATGAAGTTCATCGTCACTCATCCCAAAGCTGGTGCAGTTGAACCAGGCCAGATAGGTTCCCTCCAGCGGGGTGACAACTACCCTCGGAAAATGCTCTTTCATAAAGTCGCAGAAGTAATCGTAGTTTTCCTTCACATACTCAATCAGTTCGTCCAGCCACTCGCCGCCATGGCGGTAAGCGGCCTCGTGTGCCACAGGACCGAAGCGGTTGGTATGCTTGAAGCCGTGAGTGGACATAGTCTCCTGGAATTTGGCTCGTAACTCGGGATTGGGGATGATGACAGTGGCAAAACAAAGGCCGGCCAAATTGAAGGTTTTGCTGAGAGAGGTACACACCACACAGTTCTGTGCGTAATCGCCACCCAGTGACGCATAGACTATGTGACGGAAGCCCTTTTGAACCAGATCATGATGAACCTCGTCTGAAACCACCAGCACGTTGTACTTCAGGCAGATATCGCCGATACGGCGAAGTTCCTCCTCTGTAAATACGCGGCCGCTGGGATTGTGGGGGGAGCAGAGGAACATCATCTTGGCCTTCTTCGCCTTCTCCTCCAGATCCTCAAAATCGATGGTGTAATAACCCCTTTCATCTACCAGCATGCGGTTCTCCAGCACGACTCGACCGAGGTGTTCGGTGGCACCAATGAAGTGGTGATAGGCAGGAGTTTGTACAATTACCCCATCCCCAGGTTCAGTAAAGGCATACAGGGAAATGTAGAGAGAGGGGACTACTTGCTCGACCGGCGTCAGCCAGTCCGGCTCCACATGCCAGCCGTGGCGGGTTTCCATCCACTGGCAGCAGGCCTGACGGAAACTTGGAGTTACAAAGTGGTAACCCCAGAGGCCAAAGTCTGCCTCTGCCTTTAGTGCGTCAATAATGCAGGGAGCGGTGCGGAATTCCATGTCAGCTACAGACAGAGGAACCGTTCCCTTTGGCGGGGGATTCCCCTTAGAGTCTTTCATGATAAGATATTTGCCGGTTCCTCGAAGTGTTGGATCACGGTCAATAATGGTATCAAAATCATATTTCATCCTGCATGTCTCCCTTCCAATCAAACTGAACGAAACAAATAGCCTGTATTTCTGTTGGAATGTGTGATAACAAGGCATTCTGCCTTTTTTTGCCGGTGTTTCCGGAACGCTGATTTGTCCCGTGAACAGCCGCTTTACTTGCTGTTAAACATGTCACCCCTCCTTTTTTTGTAAAGCGACTTGTTCCACCACCGAGAATTTGTGCAGGTTTCGATTGGTATACCGGTAGAAAAAATATAACACATAGAAGGCGGCGTTGTAAAGGCGCCGAGGAACACTTCTATGTTATAACCAAACATTTCAACAAAATTATAGCATAATAAACAAAAGATAATTTTCTATTTGCATTTATGTGGTGATATAGTATAATCAGATTGGTATACCGAATAAGCTCTGCACAGGTTTCGACCGACAGATAAACTTTTACCCACGTTTGTGGGAGCAGAAGTGTCTAGGGACAAACTGTTTCTAAATCTGGATTGGTATTCCGAATACACCGATGTATTTGGCAGTCAGAATGTAGTACAAGCACAGAAAAAGAGGTTTATATGCAGACACAACGGCTTTCTGATTTTCTCCATAAGCTCCAATACCAAATGCTGCCGCCCCAAGCCGTCGATGCGGCAAAAATGTTTGTGGAGGATCTTTTAGGTGTGGCCCTGGCTGGATCGGTTCAGGCGCCCGGGAAGATCTGGCGTCAATATTTCGGGCAGACCCGTGGAAGGATGGAGGCCACAGCATGGATCGACGGACTAGAACGCCGCTCCTGTGCCGCTGCAGCAGCTTTGAACGCCGCCTGCGGTCATGCATTGGACTTGGACGATGTCCATAATGCCTCCATTACTCACCTGGGGGCTGTGACCATTCCAGCTGCTCTGGCGGTGGGGCAGAAACTACACAGCTCTGGGCGCGCAGTTATTGTTGCCATTGCTGCGGGCTACGAGATCGGAGCTCGAGTTGGGGAGGCCATCAATCCGGGGTCTTACCACTATTGGCACACCACTGGGATAGTAGGTGCGCTCTGTTCTGCGGTAGCAGCGGGGAAGCTGATGGGACTGGACAGGGAACAGATGCTTTCCGCCATTGGTTCGGCAGGGACACAGTCCTCCGGTTTGTGGCAATTTTTGGAAGACGGTGCTATGAGCAAAACACTACATACCGCCAACGCCACGCTATGCGGCCTACGTTCTGCGGAGCTGGCTGCCCTGGGATTTACTGCTGCACGGGATATTCTGGCCGGAGAGCATGGCCTGCTGGGGGCTATGACAGCTGACAACCACCCCGAGATCCTTACCCGGGATTTACACTGGGAGCGGTGCGCACTGCTGTCCAATTCCTTGAAGCCTTACGCCTGTTGCCGCCATACCCATTCCGCCAACTACTGCGCCGAGTTACTGCGCCGTCAGAGGGTGGATCCGGAGCATATTGTCAGCATTGTGGACTACACCTACCGGGTGGCCGCCAACACGGTGGATAATCCAAACCCCGCCACCCCCTACGCCTATAAGTTCAGCGGCCAATACTGCACTGCCGCCATGCTGGTGTACGGCAGCCTTCAGGAGAAGGCTTTTACTCAGGAGGCTACCTCCGTACCCCTGGTACGTCAGTTAATGAGCAAGGTAACCCTAGTATGTGACCCAGAACTGGAGAAGCAGTACCAGGCCGACCATAACCGCTGGCCCCACCGGCTGGTGGTTACCATGGACGATGGTCGGGTGCTGACCCAGCAGATCGACTACCCCTACGGCGACTTCAACAATCCTTTCAACTGGGAGTTCGAGCACCAGAAATTCCACAGTCTGGCCGATGGCGTGATTACGCCGGAGCGGGCGAACATATTGGCAGAGCGTATTGCCCACCTGGAGGAGCTGGAAGATGTAAATCTCCTGTTCCAGGGACTGTCCAGAGAATCCGCCCACCCTGTCCGACCGGGCAGACTTGACTATGTTACGAATGGAGCATTGCGCTATGAATGAACACGAAGCGGTCGTCAGATCCGCCATCCATGACGCGGTTATCCGCGCAGTGACGGAAATTTCCGAGGATGTAAAGGGCCTACTGGAAGATGCGCTGGCTCGGGAGACCAATGATACAGCCAAGAGCATGCTCACCTCTATGGTGGACAATCTGGCCATTTCCAAAGAAGAGGACAAAGCGGTATGCCAATCTCCGGGATACCCTACCGCATGGATCTCTTTTGGAGACGATAACCTGCCGGAATGTGCCAAAGAGGCCATCTCAGAAGCTGTGGCGGAGGCCACCCGGAAGGGATATCTCCGGCCCTCCATGGTGGATCCGCTGACCCGGGTCAATTCGGGCAATAACACAGGGAAAGGTGTGCCCAATATTGAATATGATTATAACCCAGGCCAGAAATATGTGGATTTTATCATCAGCTTCAAGGGCTGCGGTGCAGAGCTCGGAAACGCCGTACAGATTATGACCACCGCCAAATTAGGCAAAAACTTGTCCGGCTTGAAGCGCTTTATCCTGGAGACCGCCGTAAAAGCTGGCGGCAAGCCCTGCCCGCCCTACGGCATTGGTATCGGTATCGGCGGACAGATGGACGTTGCGGCCAAGCTCAGCCGGAAGGCAATTTCCACTCGCCGCTGGGACGATGTAAACCAGGATCCGGAGCTGGCTGCTCTGGAGCGTGAACTGAAGGACGCGATCAATGCTTTGGGGCTCGGGGCTGCAGGCATCGGAGGTGATACTGTCTGCCTGGCTCTGAAGATAGAACGGGCTCATACCCACACTGCCATTGCGCCAGTAGCCATCAATTTCCACTGCTGGGTGGCCCGCCGGGCCGGGATCCGGATTCATGATGACGGCTGGGTGGAGAAACTGCTTTAAATCACTAAGTCGGCAAAAAAGGAGTGTAATTATAATGGCTACCTATCATTTTTCCACCCCCCTCCGGGAGGAGGATATGCGCAAGCTGCACATTGGCGATGTGGTGTATCTGACTGGCCATGTGTTTACGGCCCGGGATATGGCTCACTTGAAAATCCGCGGACTTCTGGAAGATAAACAGCCTCTGCCCAAAGATTTTACCGGTGCAGCTGTATTCCACGCAGGACCCGTAGCGCTGAAGAATGCAGACGGTTCCTGGCGGCTCAACGTTATCGGCCCTACCACCTCCATCCGCATGGAACCCTATGCCGACGTGGTTGGCAAGATGGGGATCCGCGCCGTTATCGGTAAGGGCGGCATGGACACCGATACCCTGCAGGCCTGCAGTAAGTACGGCTATGTCTATCTCCAGGCCGCCCCCGGCTGCGCGGCCAAACTGGCCCGGGGAATTGAGAGGATCAACGATGTGACTTGGTTCGAGCTGGGTATGCCTGAGGCCATATGGGATCTCCAGGCCAAGGACTTTGGGCCTCTGGTAGTTGGTATGGATACCCACGGGCAGAGTATTTATCAGAAATTGAAAGAACTCGCATTTCAGAAAATTGACGAGACCTATCCCGCGTGAGAGAGGAAAGGAGACACAGAAGATCATGGAATACCGGATAGAACGTGATTCGATGGGCGAGATGCAGGTGCCGGCCGACCGCTACTGGGCGGCCCAGACTCAGCGGAGCTACCAGAACTTCAGGATCGGTACGGAAAAGATGCCCCGTGAGATTATCCGTGCCTTTGCCATTCTGAAAAAAGCGGCAGCCATAGCCAACCACAGGCTGGGCAGGCTGGATGATGAGAAGCTGGACTGCATTTCCAGAGCCTGCGACGAGATTTTGGCCGGAAAGCTCGATGGACATTTCCCCTTAGTGGTGTGGCAGACTGGTTCCGGCACCCAGTCTAATATGAATGTTAACGAGGTGGTGGCCAACCGGGGCAATGAGATGGCTGGGAAGAAGCTGCTCCACCCCAACGATCATGTGAACATGTCCCAGTCCTCCAACGATACCTTTCCCACCGCCATGCACATCGCTGCGGCGGTGGAGATCGAGGACAAGCTTCTTCCTTCCATCGACACGCTGATCGCGACCTTCCGCCGTCTGGAGACGGAGAACGCCGATGTGGTAAAGAGCGGACGCACCCATCTCCAGGACGCGGTACCCATCACCGTGGCCCAGGAGATCAGCGGCTGGCGCTCCAGCATGGAGAAGGACAGGACTCTGCTGGAGATGGCACTGCCCCCTCTCCGGGAGCTAGCCCTGGGCGGCACTGCCGTGGGTACCGGGCTTAATGCACCCGAAGGGTTTGACACCGCTGTAGCTGCTGCTGTGGCAGAACTCACGGGCAAGCCCTTCGTTACCGCCCCCAACAAGTTTCATGCGCTCACCAGCAAGGACGAGCTAGTATTTGCCCACGGGGGATTGAAGGCACTGGCTGCCGATCTGATGAAAATCGCCAACGACGTACGCTGGCTCTCCTCCGGCCCTCGCTGCGGTTTGGGAGAGCTACACATACCGGAGAATGAACCTGGTTCCTCCATCATGCCCGGAAAGGTCAACCCCACCCAGTGCGAGGCGGTGACCATGGTGGCCGTGCAGGTCATGGCCAACGACGTGGCGGTAGGCTTGGCCGCCTCTCAGGGCAACTTTGAGCTCAATGTGTTTATGCCGGTGTGCATCTACAACTTCCTCCAGTCCGTGAGGTTGCTTACCGATTGCATCCGCTCTTTCAATGATAACTGCGCTGTGGGCATCACCGCCAACCGGGAGCAGTGCCGTCACTACCTCCACAACTCCCTGATGCTGGTCACTGCCCTCAACCCCTATATCGGCTATGATAACGCTGCAAAGACTGTCAAAAAGGCTCATGCGGAAAATATTTCCTTGAAGGAGGCCTGCGTCAATTTGGGCTTCCTCACAGCTGAGAAATTCGATGAGGTATTCCACCCGGAGGCAATGGTATGAGCATGGGGCCCACCCCAGGCCAGGAAAGGAAGAACGAAGCATGGACATCAATCAAGAATCGCTGAAGTTGCACTATGAACTGCAGGGTAAGATCGAGGTGGTGGCCCGCAGGCATATTGAGACCCGAGAGGATCTCTCCCTCATGTACACCCCGGGCGTGGCCGAGCCCTGCCGGGTGATCGCTGGGGACTATGAGCAGTCCTTCGCCCTGACCCGCCGAAGCAGCCTGGTGGCCGTGGTCACCGACGGCTCCGCCGTGCTGGGACTAGGAGATATCGGCCCTGCTGCCGGTATGCCGGTGATGGAGGGCAAATGTGCCCTCTTCAAGGAGTTCGGCGGGGTGGACGCCTTCCCCATCTGTGTGGACACTAAAGACGTGGACAAACTGGTGGAGACCATCGCCCTGATCTCCAAGAGCTTCGGCGGCATCAACTTGGAGGACATTGCTGCTCCTCGTTGCTTTGAGGTGGAGCGCCGCTTAAAAGAGGTATGCGACATCCCCGTCTTCCACGACGACCAGCACGGTACCGCCATTGTGGTGGCTGCCGCTATGCTCAACGCCATGAAGGTCACAGGAAAAAAGATGGGCAAGGTTAAAATCGTCATTAACGGAGCCGGTGCCGCCGGCATTGCCATTGGCAAGCTGCTTATCTCCATGGGCTTTGGCAACGTGGTAATGTGTGATCTTCACGGTGTGATCTGCGAAGGAGATGAGGGCCTCAACGCTGGACAGGAAGAGATTTCCCATATCTCCAATCTGAACCATGAGCACGGCACCCTGGCTGACGCCCTAAGGGGGGCCGACGCCTTTGTGGGGGTATCCAGACCTAACTTGGTCACAGCGGAGATGGTGTCCTCCATGAACCGGGGCATTGTGTTCGCCATGGCCAACCCCACCCCAGAGATTATGCCTGACGAGGCCAGGAAGGGCGGCGCTGCAGTCATCGGCACCGGCCGAAGCGACTTTCCCAATCAGATCAACAACGTGCTGGTCTTTCCTGGTATCTTCAAGGGAGCCTTGGCTGTCCGGGCCAGGGAGATCACCGAAGGCATGAAGATTCGCGCTGCCAAAGCCCTGGCCGCCTTAGTGACCGACAACCAGCTCAGTGCTGACCACATCCTCCCCTCTCCTCTGGACAAGAGCGTGGCCGATACCGTAGCCAACGCCGTGGCGCAGGAGGCCCGGGAGCAGGGAATCGCCCGCGCCTGACAAGAGAGGGGCGCACGCCGGATATTGCCGGCTAGGAGGGGACTTTGCCCCTCCGTATGTCCGCTCGCAAATTTTAGGGAGAAAATTTGCCAATTTTCTTCTCTATTTATCCAAATTATGCTATAATATAACCAATCAAAACTTATTGCTGGAGCGGAGGAGGATTCCTATGAATCTCCCAGAGAAGAAGGCGGATGGAAGCGGCCGTTTCTATGAATACGTCATCGAAAATATCCGGCAGATGATAGCGAATGGCGAGCTGCAAGCAGGGCAAAAACTCCCGTCTGAACGGGAGTTGGCAGAGAAATTCAACGTCAGCCGTGTGCCAATTCGGGAAGCACTTAAAATCCTAGAGTATATGGGAGTTCTGGACAGCAGTCCGGGCGACGGGACATACCTCAAAAATATCTCTGTTGAATCGTTAATCAATAAAATGAATTTTTCTTTCGTGGCCACTGCGGATACACTTAGGGATCTACTGGAATTGCGTATTGTATTGGAGACGTTTGCTGCCTATCATGCCGCCCAACGCCGTACCGACGAGGACATTTCCTCTATTCGTCTTCTCTTAACGGAAATGCGTGAGGCAAAAAAAGCTCTACCTATGAACGACGAGACGATCCAACGGCTTAGGAGCCTTTCACAGGGCTTTCATCGTGCAGTAGTCCATGCAACACATAACGTCGTTCTCTATAGCGTGTACGAAAACCTTTACGAATTACTGGATATATCCCGACAGTTTACCATCAGCACCAGCGGAATTTCTTACAGTTCTATCTTGGCACACGAGGCCTTATTTAATAATGTGGTTATCCCTTTAAGTAAGCCAACTTGGAGCAAGCCACGGCGAGGATTAGCCTTTGGGTCAGTAGACAGCCAAAAGCACGGCGACTAAAGCGGAAGGCAAACTCATCCAGGTAGGATTGAAGATGATCCTTGGACAGGCCGTGGTAGGTTCCCAGAATAAATGCCTTGGCATTGCTGACCACAATATGCAGCCAGTGGAGCATACCGCCGTTTGGGTCATAGGGTTTATGCTCGTGGATGTAATTCTCAAGCGCAGGGATATAACTGCGGTAACCGTCGCTGCGGATGGTGCTGCCGGCTGCAACGGCACTGCTGGCAAACTTTCTCACGGACGCCTGCTTGATATTCTTTGCCACGCTCATTTTGAGGTATTGAGGATTGCCATGCCCATCCAGGGACAAGGCCACAAAAACCTTTGCCTTTTCCGTACCGCGTCCACGCTTACCGCCCGTTGCAGGGCCTCCAAAGTAGGCGTCGTCAAACTCCACGACACCAGACAGCAAATGCGCTGCATCCCGCTGCCCCATGGCGGATCGGATGCGCCGGAGCATAGACCATGCGGTCTTATAGGTCACACCAATCTGGTTGGATAACTGAACGGCGGAGACCCCTCGTTTGTCTTGGGAAACGAAATAAAAGGCCAGAAACCACTTGCGCAGGCTGACATGGCTGTGATGCAAAACCGTCCCAGCTGTGACGGAGGTCTGGCGGTGGCAGTGGGTACACTGGTACAGGCCGTTGGACAAGCGGCAACTATGTTTGTGCCCGCATTTCGGACAGACAAAACCGTCCGGCCAGCGCTGCGCGGCCAGATAGTCCCGGCAGTGCTCCTCTGTTCCAAACCGGTTCATAAACTCACTTAGCGGCATCCTCTGTTTTCTTGACATGACCCATTTTCTCCCTTTTGGGTATCATGCCTTTATTTTGCGCTATGTGTTGTCCTGTTTTCAGGACTTTGGGATGGCTTACTTAAAGGGATAACCACATTTAATAAAATCATTGAACAGGATGCTGAAGGTGCCCGTCAATGTATGGAAGAACATATGCAAGATGTGCGTGATAATCTAAATGCAACAATGCAGATAGAAATTCCTAAAGTACATAATGAATTGTCAAACGAAGTGTAACAAGAATTGAGTTCAAAGTCTCATAACTTCTGAGCGGAAAGGCTCCCAGTATTACGAGGTCTGGCGTTGATTAGCGCTAGGCCTCGTTTTAGATTGGCGAGTGCCATGCAGGAAATGGGCTTCCTTTCAGATGGAACTCGGGGAGGGATAGGTCGTTCAAATTTTTAGTTGACCTGCTACCGAGTATTTGGGCGTCAAGCTGGGCCGGGTTTTAACGAGGCGGAGGAGGCTATGGCCGGCCGTGCGATGAACTTTTTCCGTGGCGTGAGCCACGCTAAGCACCTGATCGCCGAGGGCGTCATCCAGTAAAGCCCCTGTGGTGTCACGGCGTTAAGAAGCATGAGATGAGGTTCTTTAACGGAGCCATCCATGCGAGCCTGATTTCTACACCAGACTCCGTGAGTAGCTGGAATACCGGCGTTATCTGGGTTGGACTAGTTCTGGATACCTGCCTGCCGGGTGCACAGCGAGATACAACCAACCGGTTCTGTGCCAAGGAGGAGATGTGGATTTGGAGTTTTCCTATTTGTGCCTGGCGGAGCTGCCGACGGGCAAAATTGCTTTGCCTTATTGATAATGGCATGGCTGAGGGATAATGCAGTGGCAAAGGGAAAGCGACAGTCCTGATAAAGCACTTCCGGAGGGATCAGGACATCCAGTTTGCCCCTGTCCAGTATCCGTCCATCCTTTACTTCGTGATTGAGCTTGACCCACACGAGGAAAAAAGCGGACGGAACTAATGGAGCAGAAAGTGCCAAAGTCCTCATCCTTTCGGGGTAAAAGGAACGGGAAAGCCCTCAACCGCAATGGGTTGAGGGCTCCCAATCAGTTGGTAAGGATGAGGTCTCCGGTTCAAATCCGGATAGCAGCTCCACAAAAACCGCTCTTTTCGCTTGAAAAGGGCGGCTTTATTTTTGGGGGAGAAAGAACCACCAACTATACTGGTGGGCTTCCCCCGTATGCTTTAGCAAAAAGCAGTGAAAGTGACAAGAAAGTTTCAAATAGAAGATAATATGCCCGTTTACGGGCGGCCGAGCGCAAGATGCAGGCTAAAGATAGCGGTATGGGCCACTTCACCCTGTTTTTACCGCGTGGTATAGGTGCGGGTGCGCAGGGTAAACCCGGCGTCGTAGTGTCCCAGAATGGAAAAACCTTTTTGACATCCACGTCATTTTGCAGGGCTGTTGTAGCAAAGGTGGGCCTGAGGTCGTGGAACATGAGGTGCTCTAGGCCCGTATTTTTAAAATTTACTTATAGAGGTTTACCATTCTGTCCGGGTGCTTTTCGTGCTCCTGGATGAGCAGTTCCACGGCAGCCTGTGGGATGGACGCCTGCCGGACGGAGTTCTCCGTTTTGGAGTGGGTCAGCTCCAGGGAGCAGTCAGGGTTACGGACGTATTGCCTGCGCACCGGAATTGTCCGGCCTTGGATGTCCACATGTCCAACCGCAGGGCCGCCAGTTCACCTTTTCGCAGAGCGTTGTCCAAATCCAAATAGAACATGTGCAGGAGTACCCACACCCTAGCAGCCTCCAAGTCGTCCCGGATGTGCTCCAGAGGCAGGATTTTCATGTGCAGTTTTCGGGCATTAGGGACGATGCAGGCACTAACAATAAGCTGGTAATAGTTTGAAATAGCGTAGCAAACGTTAGGCTAGGCGCAAAGCTTGTACCACGTTCACAGTCCGGTGGCCGGCTCTCCCGATGTCCCTGATAATGCCAGCCATCCGCCGGCAGAGGTATTTTCTTGCAATTCTAAGTTTGGAGTGGTAAACTGGGCATGCACGCAACACAGATTGGAAGGAGAATGGAGCATGAATCCCGAGAGCGACTTCCGGATTGAGAGCACGTATGACAGGCAGGCGTATCAGGCCATGGCAAAGGCCACCTGGAAGCTGTTCCAGAAGCACAGGATGGAGGTGATGGCCTATCCCGCCCTGATCAGCGTGGCTTTGGTGATCGCCGTTCTGCTGGTATTTAACTGGAATCATACGGTCCTGCCCATACGCATTTTGGGTATTGCGTTTATTGTTCTGCAGTTCGCGGTGATCCCCCTGGGCGCGCGGCGCGCTCAAGCCAAGACGTGCCGGAAAGCGATCCGTGATGCGGAAAAACGGGGCGAATATCCCGCCCGTGTGGAGTTTTTGTTCCAGGACGACCATATCCGTACCACAGTGGGGAAGGAAGCCACGTCGGTTCGCTACCGGGAGGTCAGCCATTTGGCCGCTCTGAAAGACTGGCGGTTCCTCTATTTCGGGCAGGGGGCGTATATCATCCCCGTCTCGGCGTTTCGGGATGCGGCGGAGCTGGACCGCTTCGATACGTTTATTACCGGGAAGTGCGGCATGCCCATTGTAATACTGGAGGGGGAAGTACCCAAGAGCTGACGGAACGCAAGAAGGGGAGGAGACGGATGCAGGAGTCCGAGCGTATTTTCATTGCTGAAAACGCCACGCTGCTGCGGGGAAGCGAGCGGGAGCTCAACCGGCAGCTCTTTACGATCCTGAACAGCATCTATGACGGACTTTACATTACGGACGGACAGGCCAACACGATCCTGATCAACCGCGCCTATGAGGAGGTCTCCGGCCTGCGGCGGGAGGACGTGCTGGGCAAAAGCATGCAGGAGATTGTCGCTACCGGCATGATTGACCGCTCCGGCTCCCTGGGGGTGCTCAAGACCCGAAAGCCCGTGACGCTGGAGCAGACCTTCCGCACCGGCAAGCAGGCGCTCATCACCAGCACCCCCCACTTTGACAGCAGCGGGGAGATCACCATGATCATCACGGTGGTCCGGGATATGACGGAGATCTACGGCCTGCAGCGGAAGTATCAGGAGAGCGAGGAGCGCCGCCGCTCCGAGATGGAGTTCCTGCAGCGCAACCAGAGGTTTGTCTCCCGCATGGTGGCGGCCGATCCCCGCACGCTGGAGGTGCTGGCCCGGGCCCAGAAGGTGGCCGCCCTGGACACGACGATCCTGCTGCTGGGGGAGACCGGCGTGGGCAAGGAGCAGTTCGCGCGGTACATCTACGAAAACTCCGCCCGCGCCCGGCAGAGCTTCATCGGCATCAACTGCGGCGCCATCCCGGCCAGCCTGATCGAGAGCGAGCTGTTCGGCTATGAGAAGGGGGCCTTCACC
>ENA-OURU01001414-OURU01001414.1-human-gut-metagenome-genome-assembly--contig:-NODE-1414-length-29977-cov-5.549495_pt1 | contig 29977 bp, 33 predicted proteins | sample MGYA00242137_ERZ509064 | MGnify/ENA primary metagenome ERZ509064 (study PRJEB26280, sample SAMEA2338777) | human gut metagenome | biome: human gut; feature: human-associated habitat; material: faeces...
CAGCCTCATTTTACTACCGCGCCTGCCACCTGCACAGGTGGAGTTTTTCCCCGCTGGATGACTTGCAGACTTCCGTCTCCGCCTTTTATCAAGAGAGGCAGCTCTCCTTTATAAAAGCTCTAAAAATATAGAAGGACGGCTGCCCAGAAGCCTGACCGGACAGCCGCCTTATTAAGTACGCTCAAAATTCCTTTCCGCAATTTGGGCGACAATTAACCTTGAAATCCTCCATGATGTCCTCAAGCCGACGGCGAAAATCAAGGCGCCGTCGTCCGATTTATCCGCAAGGAAACCTGTGCGGGATGTGCAGCATATCGGAAAGGCGGTAAGCCCGCAGAAGCATCCACGACGCAGGTGAACCGCAAGATGAGACTACCGTGCGATACCGCTTGCGGTGGTATTGCACGGTGGTTGAGTGGTTTTATGGGTGATCTCCTTCATTATCATCCAGCCCGGAAAAGAAGTCATCATAGGCACAGCCGTAGATCTTTTTCAGGCTGATTAAAACGCTGGCGCGGATATTCAACTGGCCCGCTTCATATTTGGCGTAGGTTGTCCGACCAATGTCGCACCCCCGGCGTTGTAATTCCGCGCACAATTGTTCCTGTGATATTTTGTGGTTTTTGCGGAGCTGCTTTAGGTTCTGCCCCATGTTTCTATCCCGCCTGATTTTCTGCTCCATTCTTCCATTCCACCATTTCTGACCAGTATTGGTTGCAACACGGGTTATTGTATGGTAGAATTACAGAGAATATTGTCCGCGATACTGGTCAATCCGCTTTTTGTTCGCACCTACATAGATATACGGATAAGAAATGGGGGAGATAAGATGGCGTATTCGGAGGGGCTTATATCATTGGCGGTGGATCTGGCTTTGGTTGGTGAACAGGTGGAATTGGCGAGAATTGCTATGACTCGTTTGGCGGACAAGGGGTATTCGCTCTCATCGCCGGAGATGTTGGAGGCAAATGAAACTTTTTCAAAGCTATCCAACCAGTTCCTGGCGCTTCAAGAGCAGTATGAAACGTACAGGGATGAACTGCTTCGCAATCAAAAAACGAATCCTGCCCTGAGTCAAAAGATTGATTAGAGAATAGAGCGGGGACTCCGCGCCCCACATAGCATCCGGCAAAAATAAAAAGCGCCCCATGCCGTCCAGAGTTGGAGTGGTATGGGGCCTATTTCTGAATGCCTCATAGTCCGAGACTGCGGAGATTCAGACGGCATAATGCCAGTGCCGTCAAAAATGAAACAGGCATCCGTTCCCTGGATGCCTGTCAAAAAGTATTGTCATCATCGAAATGCTCCATGATGTCCTCAACCCGACAATGTAAAATATTGCACAATTTATCAATCGTATTGACCTGTACGTTTTCGTTATGGCGTAAGCGATTAAGTTGTGAGCGATTGATATGGAATGTTGTATATAAGGCGTATTGGGAAATGCCTTTCTCTTTCATGGTTTTCCATAGTCTGTCATATTTAATCATTTTTTCTCCGAACACAAATCGTTACTTGCCTTCATTCTATTATGGCGGTAAAATAAAAGTATTGATAGTGTTCGTATAATGACACCATTGACAAAATACCAAAGCAAATAAAATATGATATTTTAGATTTTACTATTCCTACCTCGAAATTCATCCAATAAGGCCCGTATAATCAATTCTTGCTGATCTGTTAGATAACTTGTATCAAAGGTGTTTATATCTGACAAGCCAAGCATATAATCGGCGCTTACATTAAAAAAACGGCATATGTTAACCAGTGCGTCCACAGAAGGATAGAGCGCACACCGTTCATAAGAAGAAATGGTGGCGCGGGTAAGTCCAAGAAGTGAACTCAGTTCTTTCTGCGTCAATTCTTTCTCAGCGCGTAGCCGTTTCAGTTTTATTCCAAATGAATCCATGTGCTTCACCAATATAAATTTATGCCCATTTAGGACATTATAAATGTCTTTTTCATATTTAATTTATACCCTTTTAGGACACTATAACTGTCTTTTTTATATTCAGAATATCCTTTTAGAAAATAAGTCGAATTATGCGGAGGATTCGATATGCCGTCCTTAAATGGAATTACAACCCAGGAAGAAGAACTGCGCGGCTGCCACGTGACTACGCTGGATGTCCAGACCGAGGATGCGGCGGCGAGCCTCGGGAAAGCGGTAGGGAGCTATATCACCATCGACACAGCCGCTTTGTCTGATGAGCATGAGCAGATCGAATGTGCGGGCGAGTGCCTGGCTGAGATCCTGGTCAGGGTGCTCGGTCCTCACTTTCATGGAAAGTTGTGCGTCTGCGGCTTGGGGAACCGAGAGCTTCCTGCGGATTCGCTCGGGCCGGAAGTTACAAGCAGACTGCCGCTCAACTTAATTCAGCTTGCCCAGGGATATGATTGCAGGTTTCGCGAGGTCTGCTCCTTTACCCCCGGAGTGTTTGGAATCAATAACGTGAGAACGGATACGCTGGTGGCCGGCGCTGTCCAGGCAATGGGAGCCGACTGTCTCCTGCTGGTGGATTCCCTCGTGACACTGGAGCCCGCCAAGCTGTTCAAAAGTATCCAGATCTCGACCGCCGGTGGCACAAAATCTTTTTTCTCGGACAAAGTGGGAAATTGGACCTCCCTTGGTATTCCTGTTATTTCGCTTGGCGTCCCTACCGCGATTCCCATGAAATCGCTTTGCCCGTCTGAGCTGCAGGACGATAAACTCTTTACGAGCACCATGGCGGCATCGGAAGTGTCCGCTCTTGGTATCATCCTCAGTTATGCCCTTATCCGGGTATGCTGGCCCTCAATCACTCGGGATGAGTGTTTTCTGCTGACAAAGATAAGCAAAGACCCGCTCCCATACGGTTTCCTTTGTCCGTTGGACGGGGCGGACAGTTCAGCGGAGGATCGCCAAAAACTGATCACAGACACAGCCCGCTCTTTCCCGGCGGGTATTCCATCCGAACAATTAGACTCATTCATAAAAAGTAAGGGCGACCAAAAAACATGTCCGAAAACAAATCGCCGGTTTGCCGGAGGAAAAGAAAAAAACCTGACGGAAGCACTCTCCCAGTGGAAGAATCCGTCCAAATGAGTTTAGAGAGGAGTAGATATTCATGGACAAAAAACAGATGCCTATTTCGGAACTTCCATTCAACTTCGATGGTCTGGAGCCGCAGTATGGTCAGATCAAACATGCCGAGCTCATCTGTCCCGGCGTGTATTTTATCATGACCAAGTTCAATACAGACAGGCCGCGTTTCGCGGGAGAATACCTTGTGGTAACAGAGGACTCGCCCGCCATCTCCCCCGAAGCACGGAACTTCACCACCCCGCTTCCGACCATTCCAAGGATGTTCCTACTCTGGCACTTGCGGCCCAAATCGAAGATGGCAAAGAAGCGGAAACCTGCGGCTACCGTTTTTATACCTATCGGGCGAGCTGCTGTCCGCTCTTTGAAATGTTTCCGTATGACGAGGATGGCTGGGGACAAAAAATCGACGGTGCGGCGCTGCAAAACGCGCTCTTAGAAAATTTCCCGGATTACGGCCTGGAGGACGAGCGCAACAGCCCTGATCTCCCGGCGGAGCAGAGGATACTGCCGATCCCGGGCGTTGGAACGGACTTTTATCGCTTCCCATCATAAGCGTGCAATTTTCAGGAGGCCGTATGTTCTCGAAAATCAAAAAGACGATCCAAGCGGTACAGCTTTTTTTCCTTATGCGGAAGTTCAAAGGAATGGTCATGTGCTCGGACAAATACATCCAGGAGCTTGCCGACAAGATTGGATATGGAGCGCAGCTCGCCTTATATGAACTGCACACGGAGCAGCAGGGGGATATGACTTGGGATAGGTTTGTGCAGCATGTGCGGCACAGTCCCGCACTGCGCAAGAAGATCCAGCAGGTTGCGGCAAACGCTGTCCTCTTGTTTGATAAGAGCCGTTTGAATTTTGAACTTCCTGTTGACTCATTGGAGTACCAGGAGGATTATCCAGATGAGCAGTTGATCAATGTCTCCAGAATATTTTCTGAAAAGATGGCCCATGGGCTGATGGAAAATGTATTTTTGACGTTTGAGCTGGAGCATTTCAGGCGGCTGGCGGCGGCTGTGCCGGGTTATTCATGGGCCGCCTACTGCAAGGATATGTCCGATAACAAGGAACTGTGGACACAGTTTACCAGGGGCCTGCAACACGGGCTGTCGCAAGTTGATTATAAAGCCTGTTGGAGCACAAGGGCTACACCGGACGAGATCCTGCGATTAGAATTTGACGAAAGGGCAGGGGATTATTGTGGATGATTTTCGGGAACGGATCGAGCGAGGAGAGACCATCCTTTTTTCGGAAATATTGAAGCATATCCCATCGGATGAGGTGCTTGCGCATTTGTTCCCTGACCCGTACTCACAAGGCCAGCCCGCCATCACGCATTTCGGGCTGGAGGTCCTGGAGCTTCGGCTCCAAGGGCTGAAACAGGTGCAGATCGCTGAGAAGCTGCAGACCACAAAAAGCCGGGTCGCCTATTGGTCGCAGATGACAATGAACAGTCTTCACAAAGACTGCCTCGATCATGTGGAGGTTGACATTCCTGCTTTGCGGCGGCTTCTCAATCTGGAACGGCTCCCGGAAGGCCGCTATACCAAATTGTCCGAACTGCTGCGCGATATGCCCTCTGACGAGGAGCTGGAGCGGCTGGACAAAGCACGGGGCAATCTGGGCGGCGAGACAAAACGCCGCCATGTCACACAGAAAGATTTATACATACTTCGCCAGCGGCTGGATGGGCGGAGCTATGACAGCCTGTGCGCGGAATTGGGCTGGAGCCGCGCACAGGTGCGCCGGAATATGCAGGGGACCCGCATGAGACTGATCCGCGACCTGCGGGTAGAACTGGACGTTCCCCAATTATTCAAGCCGTATAAGCCCAGCTGGTCACTGCCAGATCCAGATAATTATGTTGAAGCACACGGCAAAATGACCTCTACTCTCGGCGTACATATTGCCGCCTACCGGAAAGAGCACGGGGAAACTGTGGCGCAATTTGCCAGCAGGAGCGGAGTCAGCGTTTCCAGTATCAGAAGAATTGAAAGCGGGATCAGCGATCCGTCGGCTGATCTTGTCTGGAAGATCTCACGGCATATGGGAATGACGATGGACGATCTCTTCAAAAAGATGCCATGAGGCCGCAAAAGATTACTTTGTTTATTCAGGCTCCGCATTGTCAGTTGGGCGAGGCCCTTCCCATAGCAGTACAGAAGAAAAGCCGGCGAACACCGCAAGCGCAGGGTGTTCGCCGGCTTTATCTTGCGGGATAATAAATTTGAGACCATCCAGCAAGAAGGACAGGAGGTGCCGCTTATTCAGTATTTGAGGAGAGCCTTTGAGTGTTTTCCGGACTATGTGTATAACAAGCCCTGTATCTCTTGATGGATTCCAGAAACCAAGCGACCTATGACCTGCTCTACCAATTCGGAATACTACCAAATCATAAAGGTTTTTCCAAACTGCTTACGCGGTGTCGTTGTGCATGGAGCAGTAGGACAGGCTTCTGCTGGTGACAAAATGGCTTTATCCTGATGTAGCCGAGAAATACGACGCCAACTGGAAAGCCGTTGAACGGAATATCCGAACTGAATCTGCGGTTGCCTGGAAATGAAACCGGCCGCGGTTACAATCTCCGGCGCAAAGGATCTTTGAGCGGCGGCCTCGTTCCGCTGAATTTCTCGCGCTTATCTTCTATGCCCTGCTGTCCAACAAATCCGCCAAATCTCTTGATCCATAAAGCTGCAAACGCTCTCCAGCTCAACCGAAAAGTGGAGGCGGGCTTTTTGCCCGCCTCTATTTTTTCAGGTTGTCGCTTACTGACCCATCCCCGTGAGATCCCTTGCCGTCATTTCCGCAGCCATGAAAAGAGCGGGGATTGGCGCCGTTGCCCATATGCGGCCCCAGTTCCCGTGTGCTCGTCCTTTTCATAGTCGGAATCGTCCGGGCAGTCCGTGAGAATATGGGTCCTCCACGACAGCGTTTGGCAGTCAAAGCCGTCTTGCCTGATCTGTTCATACTCGGACTTGGTATAGATTGACTCATACACAAAGGCGAGATTTAGGGACTCAACAAAGCCGCCCATCATAACTGCGTAGACCGGCTCTGGTGGGGCGTGCTTCCAGATATAGCGCCATTCATCGGTGATATCCTCTACATTGATCCATTCCAATATTTCAATACAGTAGCACGGCTGCTCTGGAAAAAATCCGTTCATCAGCCTCTGGTACACCTCCCATCGGTCTTTCACACTAGCGTCCCGGAAACAAAATCAGAAGCATCTAAACCGGGATCTTGTCGATAGCGGGGTCATAAATGAGCGCTCCGCATTTTCTGCAGTACAGCTTACAGCGCGACTTGCGGAGCAGCGTTTCCGTTTCGCAGATGATACATTGGATTTTGGGCAGCGGTTTTGTGTAATTTTCAAATGGAGCTGGCTGCTTATGTGTCCTGAGATATTCCTCTATTCGTCTTTGCTCCTTGCACTCCCCGCAGATTCTCTGATAAGGCTCGGCAATAAAGACCTTCTTGCACCTCGGACAGCGTTTCAAGCTCATCCTGTACATGACAATCACCGATGCGATTATATAGAAAGGCTGGAAGAAAATCAAGATTTTATTCTGTCCAAAGTGTTCTTCGCAATTTTTTTAGATTTTTTCATATCTGCCTCTGCCGGATACACGCCATAGCCTCGCAAAGAAACAGGGAGAACCTATGTTGCAAATTAAAGATTTCATGCAGGAAACTTATTAGACAGATTTTGCACAATGATGCTATAATTTTTCCATTAGATTTTCAAATGGATAAGGAGACCCTTATGACAAAAGAAACAGCAAAAAAAGTAGCCTTGCTGGCCACGCTTTTTGTGGCCGGCATACTGACCGGCGGAGCATTTGTGTATTGGCGGGCCTCGGCGTCCCTGTCCCCAGCTTCGACCGAACCAGTTGTGGCAGTGGATTCAGATTTGGCTTACGACGGCGTATATATCGACCTGATTGAGCAGGGCAGGATTGATGCGAGCTCGGAAGAAGATCAGAGCAGTTCCGATCCCGATAGTTCAGAACTCTATGTAGCAAAATACAATGCAGAAACCGGATATGCGGACGGGATCACTGTGACCAGTGCTGGGATCACGGACCGGCAGCTCAGCTTTGTACATGAGGGCGTCCAGCTTGATCTGCACTTCGTAAACGACGTTCTGATTGGTTGCCGAAAGACCTATGAGCAGGAACTGACGGACCGGCTGGCGGGCCGGGCTTTGGAATCCTGCACCGCAGAGGAACGAGAAGCGGAGGAAAACGGGGCCCTGGAAGTCATTTTGAATAACGACTCTTGGGAAACAGACGAGGATTACTTGAAGCTGGTGCTGGCCGACTACACAAAGCAGGTGCTGGAATATCAAAGTGAGCATCCGGGGGCTTCTGACGCCAAAAAATGATTGGATATTTGTATGCGAGCGGAGTGTGAGAGCCGTTTATGATGACAAAAGAGCGCGTAATCGTTTCTGCATATACCGGCGTCCGGATGTGTGACATGTCTTTGATAGAGGAATATGTCCAAGAAAAGCTCGGCCGGCCGATTTGCTCCAATGAATGGGGAGATCAGCGTTTCCACGAGATTATACAAGCTATGGTTGCAGAGGACTTTCTAATGCTCTGTGAGTAGTTGTGATTATTTTCCATCAAAAGAGAGGGGGCGGGACCCCGCCCGCAAAGTGGGCTGAGCCATTGTCTGAAACGAAAGATCCAGCAAGGGGAAAAGCCCTTGCTGGATTTTTATATTCACTGGCTTGACGCTATTACGGACACATATCTGGTACCTGCATAATACATAAACGGCTGACGCGGAGAAGGCGTCAGCCGTTCAATATTTTCGGATTACATTTCAAGGCCGAGTTTTTCTGCGATTTCCTCTGGAGAGAGGCCAGAGGCTTTTGCTTTCTCCATCACAGTTTTCATAGTAACAGGATGGAGGAGCTTTTGCTTTTGGGTCTCTAAAGCCTTGATTTCAGCTTTCTTTTTGGAAATCTTTTCATCAATAATCGCAATGCGTTCTTCTACAGTACGAGCGGCCATGAGCGGTACATCCTTTCATAATCAGAATATATATTTATAATAATAAGCCAAAGATCCTTTGTCAATCGAATTTTATCGAAATATGGTAGAATGCATTCCTTTTGGGGATTGGATAGTAGCGGAGGACATTAAGCCTAATATCGCCGCCTATAGGAATGCCTACATCAATAGCAGGTGGCTTTGCGACAGAACAGCCTGACAGCGGTGCCTAGCGCTTAGAGTTTTTGTATTCTTAATCACTTTCTCTGTGAATCGGATAATGGCGTGGTAACGCCGAGTTTCTCGGTTCCACCCGCTTGCATTGACGAATCTAAAACTTCTGTCTCTCCATCAGGAGGAGTAGCGCGATCATACAGCGGTACGGTATCTTCGTCATGCACAGGCGGGATAGTTCCGTCAGCTAGGGGAACTGTCCCAACTCTCAGTTTTTCTGTTTGCTGCGCTTGAGGAAACTCTGCTTTCGGCAAAACCGCCGTATCCGGAAGCGTGTCCCCCAGCTCTATCTCCAATTGTGCGGTACTCTCCTGAAGTATCGCAGTCCCTGACATAATCGGTTGTTCAGGTTCCCGGCGAACTGTAAGATGGTCTGTGGGATAACCGCTGCGAAGTTTCCGGGTGTTCTTGTCCGCACCTTGATCATAAGCTGCGTTTCCCGGTATGTACTGCGGCTTTTTTAGCCAGAAAGCGACTCCAAGAACGATTGTAAAAATAAGAAGACCAACACCGCTGTAAAATATAACCTGTCCCGTGGTCACAAAAATCACCTCTTTTAGAAGTTTAAATAAACTGAAAGTATTTTATTCAAGTTTTAAAGTAATCGATCCGTTGTCAAGTTCATTGCTATCTATTCCAAAAAGAAAATTAACACTCATCGTCATCCCTGATTGGAATACATAGTCAATGCGAAATTGCTTCTCATCGTCATCCCAGCCACCAGAGAATGTTGCTCGGTAGTCCTCGGTCTCTGCAGCAATAGACACTGCTATAACATTTTCTTCTGCATCCGAAAATTGTTTTGAGACATAGGAAATACCGTCTGCTGAAAGACCAACTGCTTGTAAAATAGATTCAAAATTCGTATCTGTCGTGATTCCACGGGATGGCAAAATCGGATCCGCTGCAGCTTGCCCTTCTGCTGTGTTCGAATGTTTGTGGTTATCAAAAAACATTACTTGGAGGACATTAGCTTCGGTGTCCCAAAAGAAATCGCTTCTTTGAGTATTGTAGTGCAATGTTTCTGGACCATCAGGGAAAGGCTTCCAAGATGACCAAGAGGTTGCGTATGCTGTTGCGACATCATTTTGGCTTGCTTGCCAGAATGGAACACCATTTATTGTCCATTCATCGGCTTTCACCCAATCTTCCGTCAAATAGTATTCGCCCAAGATTAAATCCATCCGCGCGTAAAGGTTGTCTATTACCTCCTGTAAGTGAATGCTTCTGGTTACCTTAAATCCATCTCTAAGGATTTGGAGAGCCGCGCTGACATCTCCGTCCTGCAAATATACCTCAGAAAGCTTTTCGTATAGTATCTCTTGATTCGGATCAATCTCAATAGCCGCAGTAAAGGCAATAACGGCTTCCTCATAGTTGCCCTCTGATAAATACCGTACACCCAAGTCATACTGTTCCCGCCATTGCGCCTCTGTGCTTTGCTCGCAAGCGCATAACCCCACCAAAAGAAGAACAACTACCAACAATCCCGATATTCTTTTCATAGCCATCCGTTCCTTCTCAAATTTTCGATCAGGCTGCCCAACTGCTGGTAATAAGTCGTCTCATCCGAACTGCGGATCATGCTACCCGCTGTTTCATACTCTGCAAGGGCAGGCCGGTAATTGCGGCTGCTCTGGGGCTTGGCATTTTCAATGGTGATCAGCATCATCCCTCGCAGCGCATGAGGCATATAGTCCTCCGGGAACATCTCCTCATAAGCCGTAAGTGCCTGTTCCGCTTTGGCATAGTCCTTCAGCTCGTAGTAGATCGTATAGAGATTGGAATAGAGGTATTCTTTGGTCACACCCAGTTCGATCACACGGTTGAAGCACTCGGCTGCCTTTGTCAGATAATTCTGTGGAACAGAAGCGTCTGTGTGGTATGCCTCAAAATAGGCCAGGGCCAGCATCTCCCACAGGACGCTGTCGTAGCGCAGACCCTCCTGCACCACAGCGGAGGAGAGCAGTTCGGCGGATTTTGTGGCAGGGTATTCAATCGGGGAGGCGTTGACCCGCATCAGAGCGGCACAATCCCGGTACAGATCCCCCAAAGAGACATAGCAGCGGCGAGTCAGCGCGGAAGTCTCAGACTGATCAAGGGCATCCAGAAACGCCGTCTCCGCATCAAGATAATCTTCCTGAGCAAAGTAGACCTCACCCTGCACATATTGGGTCACATCAGGGTGGGCACCTTGTCCAATCAGTTCATCTAGGATCTGCTCCGCCTGATCGATCTCGCCAAGACGTCCCAGGCACACTGCGTAATCGCGCAAGTTGTCTACCGACAGTTCTCCCCCTTGTGCAAAGCCCTCTGCGGCATCTTCATATTCTCCAAGTTCAAATTGGGCAGACGCCATGGAAAGTCTGATTTGAATATCCTCACCATAGTTCTGTAAAGCATCTGAACCGAAATCGATACAATCCTGCCATTTGCCATTGAGATACAGAGCATATGTCTGCTGCCGGTCGGCATCCATACGCTCGGGATATAGTGTCCGCGCTTCATCAAGCAGGGCTACCATCCCATCGTAGTCTGTGGTATATAACTCGCTGGCCTGAGCCAGCAGAGAAGAATATGCGGCCTCTTTCTCCTGTCCCATGACCACCTGGCCGCCAACCATCAATCCCACCGAGGCAGCCAGCATCACCGCAACAACGGCGACCCGGATGCGTTTCGCATTCTGGTACTTCTGCCAAGCTCTATCGAAGCGGTAAATATGGTCTAAATCGTCCACCAGCTCGTCCACTGTTTGGTAACGGTCTGCCGGCTCAGACTGAACGCATTTATTCAGTATGTACTCGATACCATGAGAGAGCTCTGGCACCAGCTGACGCACCGGAACAAACTGGTAGGGCGGCTCATAGGGGCTTTTCCCGGTCAGCAGGTGGTACATGGTGACGCCGAGGGAATAGATATCCGTCCGGGCATCGGTCTGGGCCTTACCGAATTGTTCCGGAGCGGCATAGCCCTTGGTACCGATGTAGGTCGTGTCCGCATTGGACTCCTGCTTATATTCCCGAGCGATACCGAAATCGATCAGCTTCAGAGAGCCGTCCGGCTGGAGCATGATGTTAGAGGGTTTCATGTCCCGGTAGATGATGGGGTGGGGCCGCTGGCCGTGGAGATAGGTCAGTACGCCGCACAGATCCCGGAGCCACTGTAGCCCCTGGGGCTCATCTACTTTCTTCTGCTGTTTCAACAGGCCGTCCAGGGTAATACCCTCTACAAAGTCCTCTACAATGTAGATACAGTCTCGATCCTCAAAGATGTCCACAATGCGAGGCAGCATGGGGTGCTGGAGCCGCTTCAGGATGTTGGATTCGGCCAAGAAATCAAACCGCGTCCCCTGTTGTTTGCGCACTTCCTTCATTGCCCAGCGGGTGTGAAGGCGCTTATGCTCGGCAAGGTAGACGGTGGACATACCGCCTTTGCCGATGATAGATTTGATTTCGTAAGTATCATTGAACGTTGCAAGCATAATCTCACCAACTATATATTATCCTCATCAGAATAACCAGTTCCCACTAGTTATACGATTCACTCAAAACCAAATTTCCTTGATCATCGTAATAATCACGTCTTATTGGCATGCCGTTTTCGGCATAAGTATGAACATAATGTTCTATCAATGTTCCATCAGAGCTGTATCCCTTTTGATCAACGACTTGCCCCCGATTGTTATAGGACCGTATTGTATATCCCTGAAATCTATTTTCCGAGTCGTAGCTGGTGACCTTGATTTGATTGCCAGCTGCATCGTATTCATTCACGTGGTACCAGGATAGTTGTCCATCAGCATTATATGAGTCTTCGCGGATTGCGTTCCCATTTGCATCATAGCTAAATAAATAATATTGATTTAAAGAACCATCGCTATCATAATAAGAAGTCTTTATACAATTCCCGACCTCATCATATTCATTGGCTGTGCGGGACTCAATTTTCCCTTCTTGGTTATATTCAATAAACTCAATTTCGTTTCCGTCATCATCATACTTGCTTTCATAGCGACAGACAACGCCTGTTCCCGTATCATATGATGGGCCGACGATTTGATTTCCATGTTCATCAAATTCAGAAAAAACCTGACCGGTTTGATTTCCATTGCTGTCATATGAGGTAGAAGCGACAGGGATACGTTTTTCATCATAGGTGTACTCATGCCACCATAGTAGGTTTCCATTCCCGTCATATCCAGCCATTTTGCGGATGTTCCCCCAATAATCAACAATATTTCCGCTGTCAATCGCGTCAATCAGGTCCTGCAGCTTTTGCGCTCCCGTCTTTTCAACACCTTTTACTAAGATTTCACGCGCCTGTTCAAAATCATTCTGAGCGATATACGTATTTGCCAGGGCATAGTAGGTATCTACCTGCATGGGATCAATCTCAATTGCAGCTGTAAAGGCGATAACCGCCTCTTCATAATCGCCGTCATTCAAGTATCGAATACCCAAATCATACTGCTCTTGCCAGGTGGGTGCTTTGTTTCCACAAGCGGTCGCGCCAAGAAGCAATAGTATGCCAAGACACAGGCCAAACCATCTTTTCATATCTTTTTCCCTTTCTAAAAATGTCTAAAAATGTATCTTTACATAATCCAAAGTCAGTCATAAAGGGGCAGCATTTTATATTTTCCACTTCTCAAAGACTTTCTTGATGTTATTGTAGTTCTATCGTTTCTCAACAATTTTTATTTAGGAGCCTCAAAAGAGCATTCTCCCGATTCGGCGTCAATGTATACCCAATCACAGGTTGATAAGTGAGCCGTATCCGATCCCGCATCCACCATCCAGCGAAGCAAATAGCAGTAGTATGTTTTTCCGGAATTTTGCGAGGTGATAGTAGTATCATAGCTAACGAATAGTTCAAATCCAGTTTCATCCGCCACATCTCCAGGAGTGAAATCCCAGTAGTCACAAGCTATCTGGTACGCTTCTTCCTGAGAGATGTTGATTGCATGAGCTTGAATCTCCACGCCATATTTATAGTCTGGAATCAGAGTTAAATCGCTCAGGTTTAATTCATGGTAATAGTAATCAGCTCCTGCCATAGAATAAATAGGCGCTATAATGCAAAGCTGTCCTTCAGAGTTCAGGTAGGGAAGTGCTTTTCTGAGATTTTCCTGTGAAATCGTATTTTCTAATTGGGCATTGAACATCTCACAGAAGCTATTATTCTGGAATTGCTCATTTGCTCGGTCCCAGCCTTCCCAATATTTAGAGCCTAGTGCCTGTTCAACTTTAATGTAATAGTCATCCATCGAAAGGCCGACAGACGAAACCAGTTCTTCATCTGTTATCTCAGTTCCGTCCAGAATGGATATGTTATAAACAGAGTACTCTGTCCAAGCCGCCATCGTATCATCGGTTTTGGTAACCAAAGAGAGAATACTTCCGTTTACACTCCATTGATAAGAGGCTGAATGGTCAGCAAAACCATACGCAGCAATATCAGATGCTATATGATCATACTCCAAGCCTGCATAAATCTCCTGATTCAATTGAGCTATTGCAGCGTCATCTATGTTGATTTTTGGAATATGGTATTCAAAACTGGAGGATTCCCCAGCGTCTGTGTAAGAAAAGGCATCAGAAACAAGGTTGTCAAAATCAATGGACACCAGTTTCTTCACATCATCCAATAATTCTTGGAGCGAAGTATCATTGGTATTTGAGACACCTTGTTCCAGTATCTTTGCAGCGGCCTCATAGTCTCCAAGCTCTATATACAGGTTGCCCAGCGCAAGATATGTCTCAGACATTTTGGGATCAATTTCGATGGCTGTAGTAAAGGCGATGATAGCTTCCTCATAATTACCTTCTGATAAATAGCGGATGCCTAAATCGTATTGTTCCTGCCACTGGGCTTCCTGATTCTGCGAGCAAGCGCCTAAACCGATCGCTATTATAAGCAGAAATGGTAGAAGTAGTTTTTTCATATTTCCTGTTCTCCTATTTTTTCCGTGGTGTTATTGGGTTCCTCTGCTCCGCAAATACAGTGTTTTCTTATGAGGCGGAAATCATCCTGAAGAGCCTCAATAAACATTGACATTGCTATATGTGATTCCTCGGGATACCCTCCATTCCAGGAATACGGATTCCGATAGTCCCACTCATGATAAAGGGTCATGCTTACCCGGCAGTCAGAATGGATATTGCAAAAACTATAACAGCAAAAAACGCTTTTTTCATCTCCATTCCCCCCATTACAAAACCATTTTCCTTATTCAGTTTTTTCAGTTCAATGTCGTATCTCCGTATGCGTCTGCCAAATCATGTTCCCCAAGAAAATACTCCGAAGAAATTGAGATCCATGGGCATCTCGCCTCCCCATGTCCAGGGATTTGCGAAAAATACACTGTTGACATCATCTACATTAACTCCGATGCGGCAATTATCGTGGAGCTGGCAAGTAATTCGGTTAAGATTCCATTCACTGGATATCAGTTTCCCATGCGCAACATGGAAATCAAACTCATGTTCTTCACCATCTATTACACAAATTTGTGTCACATCAGCCGTGTCCATCACCTCTTGATTATCATAGGTACAAGAAATCTGCCATCCCCAGAAATCTTCCTGAGAATGCTTTGATGTAACACTGTCAATAATCTCTGCTTGTCCAACACTTAGTCCATGCACCCATGTTCCACTTTGGGCATAAAATTGAATCCCACCGTCCGGAAACCATGTGTTTGTGGCAAGTAATATTCCATTTCCATCAGGCGTCCCGTTATTTTGTTCGCCATAGTAGACTTTCGCAAATGTGTCAAAAAGCAGGCCGACACCTTTATACTCTTTTTCTGCATAAAACTTTTCTCCGTCAAATATCAGACCAGGGTAACTAATATCAATTTCCTTATTTTCGCCGCTAGAATTGGGGTCATCTCCATTCAGACGAATCCAGTTTTCAAATTCATCTGCAGCTGCTGACACATCGCCATTTTTGAGGCTTTGATATAAGCGTTCCATTGATTCCTGTAATTCTCGATTACTGCTCAAAACTGTATTTGCCTCTATAGCATCCAGTATATTCTGTAACCTTTCCGACTTGGTTTCCTCATATCCTCTCATTAAAATTTCACGGGCCAAATCATATTCTTCTTGCTGCTGATATGCCTCTGCCATTGACACATAGCTTTCGACCCTCTTTGGATCAATATCAATAGCTGCTGTGAAAGCAATGATAGCTTCCTCATAATTTCCATCGGATAAATAGCGCACACCCAGATCGTACTGCTCCTCCCAGGTCAAGGTGCTTTGCCCGCAGGCACCGAGTTGAAACAGCAGTAATAGGGTAAAGAACATACCTATAATCTTTTTCATATTGCAATTCACCTCTATTTTGATATACCAAAACAGACACGATGAAAAACCACCGCGTCTGTTTTCATCTTTATTCCCGATCAACAACTTCTTGTGTATGTATGACCTGCGCCGTTTCCAGCAGCATTGCCACGGGAGCGGCATCGTCAGGAACCGCAATGTGGAGCATTTGCTTAATTCTGTTGATCCCTGATTTTTGAGGGCGCACATAAACGCTTTCTTGGGTCTTCAAGAGGAGTGCGGTAATATTGTCTGTTTCCCCGCGGTGTTTGCACAATTCGGTCGTCTCGCGCAGTGCGGCAATCATGGCATCTTTGGACTTGAGGTAGATGGCCTGGAAGCGATCCTCTATCTCCTTGTGGGATAACTCGTGGCAGAGTCCATCTGAGCAAAGAAGATACAATGCGTCATTCTGCACTCTTCCCTCAGTGAAGACCGGCGTGATTTGTTCGCCGGTCCCAAGGCATTGAAGCAGAATATTTCGCTGCGGGTGATGGCGGCTCTCGTCCTCGGTAATCCGTCCGGCGGCAACCTCCCGGGCCACCAGCGATTGATCCTGGGTCAGCTGCCGGAGTGCCTTTTTCCTCTCATAGATACGGGAGTCTCCAATGTTCATAAGCAGATACCGGTCCCCATAAGCAAAAAACGCAGCTGCTGTGGTGCCAAGCTGGACCCCCGCCTTTGCGGAATAGCGCAAAAGATCTTGATGCAATCCTTCGATCAGTCTTCTCCAATGATGACGGATCTGAGAGAAATCAGTGCTGCAGAGCATCGGGAGATTGGACAGGTTAGTATCAAACCACCGACCGAAAGCATTGACTGCGGCGGCGCTCGCCACTTCACCTTTTTTCAGGCCCCCCATACCATCGCATACCACGGCGAGTATAGTTTCGCCAATCCCTGTAACAGCGGCACGGCGGACACAGATACTGTCCTGATTCGTTTCTTTTTTGATGCCAGTATCCGTATATGCCGCAACCAGGTATTCCATCAATCCCGCTCCTCTCGGATGAATTTGAACTTCTCGTTGCCCAGTCGGATGATGTCCCCATCTTTGAGCGGCTGCGGGGTAAACGGGACGACTGCGCAATCATTGACATAGGTCTTGTTTGTGGATTTTTGATCTACAATCACACATTCACCATCTTGAATTGAAAATTCAGCATGGCGACGGCTTACAGCAGCATTGCCAGAGACACAATACGCCACTCTGCCCAGTTCCGTTCCCACCAGAAAAGGGAAGTGCGTCAGTTCAATCTTCTCTTCTGGCTGGAGCCTTTGGATGTAATAGCGAATGACCGGCACCAGTGGTTTTTCCTCCCCAAGAAGCACTGTGCCGCCCTCCTTGGTCTCGTCCAGTCTGCTGGTAGCTCCCTGCTCTTCTTCAAGGAAAGGAACTCTGGGCACTTCTATGGGTTTGGGTTCTGGGCGTACAAATCGTTCCGGCTGGCGTTCTAATGCAATATCCAGGTCACCGTCGCTAAATGTCTGCCTCCCCACAGTAGCGCCGACGCAGGTCTGCTCTTTGATAAAATGTCCAAACTCACTCAGAATAAAGGGCGCAGGCCGGTTGAGCCACGTCAGGCAAGAGTCTAGAAAATTGGACTGCTCATAGGTGCTTCTGGCCGCCTTTGTAATCAGCAGGCGGAAAAACTCCAGATGGGAGGCTTCCCGTTTACTATTCATCAGGGGAAGGTAAATGAAATGGATAGTTCGGTCGCCGAGCTGGATATAAATTTTGTCCAGATCAAGCACCAGATTTTTGTAGTTGAGGTAAATCTGCTGCATCCGCTGAAATACGTCGATACTCTGGAGCAAAAGGTCAGCAAACTGCTCTCGGCTGAGGATGCATGTCAGATAGAACTCCAGCGTAGAGTATGCCGAAATATCATATTGGAGGACGTTATTCCTGCGGCCTTGAACAGATGTGGGGGGAATCAGCATCGGAATCGCGCGGGCGGCAAGTATTTCAATTTCCTTCGGGTCAAAATGCTCTCTCCAGCTTAACTTGGCGAAAAAGTGCCGGATATTTCCGTTGCAATCAGCAATTAGTTTCAAGTTACTCACCTCGCTCCAGGTATCTCGTCATCTGCCAAAACAAGCCGCATCAGCTTCTCCTCCGTGTTTCGGTACTCTGCCAAGCCGAATTCTGCTGTCTCCAACACCATGTCTGCTGTTTGACAAAGTACCTGAGCGGATCGACAACAATTTCGGAGTCGTTCCTCTATCTGGCTGTGTGCCTGTATCTCCGGAGCAACAGTCTTACTTAAAAAAAGACACATATCCTCCAACTCTCTGAGTTCACGTACTGCCTTTTTTAGAATTTGATTGGCTTCCAAGACCCCAGCGTAATTGATGCAGATATATGCCATTTATGTCCCTCCCCCGCCGATCTCCAAAGTTCCGGCACGGTTTTGATTTTGGATACTTTTTACTGCCTGCACAATATCCGAACAGAGCAAGGATAGTTCACCATACAGTTTCTCGCAATCCCGTCGCTGTGCTTCAAGTACCCTGCAAAGAATCTCCACTTCCTCTCCCGACCAGAAATACGGGAGTTCCGATTTATACAGTGAAAGAAGCCGGGCCACATGGGACGCTTCGGCGCTCTGTTGTTGAAGCAGCGTCACATGCACGTTGATTTCAGAAATATTCAACGACACAGCACCTCCACCTCCGGCCGTTCAAATTATGTATGCCATATCTGCGGGTAAGAACTCCCAGTTTTCCTCTCCGAGTTCTTCTACATAGACCGCGCATTTCACATATACGCTGGGGTCAGACTGCAGGCTCACCGTGATAATTGCATATCCGGTACTTACCGGAGTAACAAGCCCCGTATCGTCAACACGGGCAACATCAGGATTATCAGAGGTCCACACAACTGCGGGTGCAGCTTCTCCTTCATCCAGTTCCAATTCCAACTGTTTTGACTCGCCACTGATCGTCATAACGTAAGTAGTGAGATCCAAGCGATCTTCGTTTGAAGCGCCCACGCCATCTTCTTCGCCAGCGGTGGAAGAATCACTGGCCGTAACATTGCCCTCACCATCTGTCAGAACAGTTTCCTCCCAGAATACCCACTCGTAATCAACCAGATTTATGCGCATCGCGCCTTTATCTTTCGTCATAATATCCCAGGAGCCGCTTAATCCAAGTGCGCCGATCAAGGTGTCTGAGCCCCCTGCATAAAGATTTATAGTAGGTACATACAAATCCGCCTGGATGCTCAGTGATTCCTGATAAGTCAATTTGGCAACACCATCATCCTCGCTCGCCTTGCAGGAGCCGGAGATATTGGCGCTCGCCGTCACCGTTCCGCCGGCTTTGGCTCCCACATCCACGATGCTTATAATTCCAAGGGCCTCCAAGGTTGCGGCCAATTCGGCGCCAAAGTTGATTTCAATATTGGCATCAATCGTCGCATTTGCCTCAGAGCTTGCTGAATGTCTCAGTTTCCCATCCGCATATTCTACTTTTGCGTTGCTTCCTAGAAAAGCGCCCACAACCAAAACACCGTTGGCATCAGCATACAGGTACAAATCAATACCGACCGACAAGCCGGTTGCCGCAATGGGCACAGGTATAGTGGCAATATGTAGCCTTTCACTCAAGTTTCCCTCCAGCGTCAAATTGGAGGAAATATCAGAGTTTACCTGAATGCTCGCATACTCTATGCCATATGGAATATCAAACCACTTGGTTCGCTTATATTCAATTTCCGTTGTGACTGTAAGAGCGTTGATCGAAATGTCTCCGCTGATCCTGTAGCCCCCGGAAAAGCTGTTATCAATTTCAAGTTCTTTGCTCCAAGACTCAGTGGAGCCATTAAAGTCATCAATGCTGGGGGTACCGTTATATACAAAGTTGCTGTTTTCCAGTGCTTTAGCGCCCTCACCGGAGCCAATCACACTCGAATTATGATTTGACCAATTCTTTTCAAAGCTGCCGCTTCCAAACTCGAAATGGCGGCTATAACCGCCATAATCATAGGTTTTGCTGTCAAGAGGCACGGCAACAGGTGCTTGTCTTCCGGCAGAAAGAAATTCAACATGATATGTACTTTCTTCCTCCGTAGACACCACGCCTTGGGCGTTTGCTGAGTTTCCAGCTCCCACGAGCCAGATAATATTGCTGGCATCCACAGGAACCGTTTCGTGAACGTCCAGTTCTTCATAAAGATCATAGAGCGTAGGCGCTTCCGTTGTGAATACAATCTCTCCATCGACCTCCTCAATGGAAGCGACCTTATAGGCCACGCCAGCAGGATTTTCCGCAGTAGGGGCCGTAACAAAAACTTCACCGACACCCACTTCCACAATACCGTTTCCAGTATCAATCGTGGCCTTCAAATCGCCAGACGTACCTAGAGCAGTTCCACCCGAATACTCACTGGGGATGGTAATGCGGTTTCCCTCCATCTCCAGCAGTTCATTGTTCAGTCCAGTCAAATCAACCACATTTTCATCGGCCGCAACATAAACTTTTTCCTCAATAGGCGTGTTCAGGTATGCGCTCTGAGCGGCAGAAAGCGCGGCTTCGCACTGTTCCAGAGTCGCCTTCTTTGATAAGCCGTTATCGCTCTCCAGAATCCCATACTGTACTGCGTAGTTGATTGATGCATCCGCGTCGAAATTTCCTTTGTCATCGAATTGTGACACAGATACATCGCAGCCCGCCGCAATCGCGGCTGTACTGGCCACTTCTTCCAACGTGACCTTCTCATCCGGCTCTAAAGTATCATCTGTGAAAATTGAGAGTACATCCCATTCCGCTGCAGACTGGACATAAGAGAACAGATTGCTATCGTTTGTAATATCAGAATAGTATGGAGTTTCCTCCGTATAGGAATCCAGGCCAAAGGTTTCGGACAGCATAGTGATCCACTCGCCTCTGGTCACGGCCTCCTCATTATTTTGATCTCCGCAACCACTGAGAGGAAGCAGGCTCACCATCAAAGTAATCGCCAACAGTAAAGAAACTATCTTCCTCTTCATAGCTGTATCCTCCAAATATTTCTATATGATTCGGGCGGTAATTGCCCGCTGTTCTCAAAGTCAGGCGTCTGCGGGACGCCATGCGCCCCGCAGACGCATAAGATTAAATGAACTGACTGGCGGCGTTGGTCTGAAGCGTACCTTCAGTCGTTTCGTACTGTTCAACTGTGTTGTCCAAAAACTTGGCGTAGCTCTCGATCACTTCCCGGTAAGAGTCGAATTTGGGCTGCATACCGGTGATTTTGGAACGGATGGTGTCAGAGGTATCGGAGGTCCAATCGGCCTCCAGTGCGTTAATGATATTTTTGATCTGCTTCAGCGTATCATCCAATGTCTGGTTATGCTTGCGAATCTGCTGGTTTTTTGCCCGCACTTCAGCAAATGTGATTTTAATATCCGGCATAATAGCATCCTCCCTTATCAGCTACCCTGAGACAAAGTCTTAGCTTTTGCAGCGACATTATCCTGCGTTGTGCGGTAGGACTCCGCAACTTTCCGCAGATAGGCCGCATAATCCCGCATCAGCCTTTCCATTTTCTGAAAATCATTCCGGAATCCCTCAATCTGGTTGGTGAAGGCCACATTATCCTCACCGCTCCACGCATTCTGAAGATCGCGAACTGTTCCGAACAGAGAGCCGTACTCGCTCTGGTACTGATCAGCCAGACGCTCTACCTGTGCAGCAGTGCTGTCCAGTCGGCTGGTTTCAACAACAATTTTTCCCTGTGCCATATTTCTTCTCCTTTCGATTTATCTTAGTTATTATATCAACATGAGTCTGGAGCCGTTCCGAAGACCCAGGTCCCAGGCGGTCATGTTAATATTGAGGATTTCCCCGCTTTTTTGATCGCAGAGAATGGGAAATGTATCTGCGGAATAAAGCGATCCGGATAGCTGTGCCAATGCTTCAGAGACAAGCTGAGTAATTTGTGATAACTTCATATCAGCTGGAACTTGGACGTCAAAGCGCTGCAACACAGCAGGAAGGTATATCTCAATGGTCAGCTTATTCATTCTTCCATTTCCCCCTCGCAGCGGCTTCCCACGATCAACTTCACAAGTATCGTTTTCCCTCGCTTAACAAGATAGCCAAAGTGCGGAGGAAGCTCCGAATAGAGGCTGCTTGTCAGCTTCCCAATTTTCAAGGTATATTGGTCTGCAATTCCGTCGCCGACCCAAATCCCTTCACTGCCGCTAATATGCCGTTTATACCAGGCCGTCCCCACAAATTCGGACATGGCTTTTGCGCTTTCACACAGAACGAACCTGATATTGTAGTGCAGCTCCGCCTTTTCCATTAGGGTGTTTACTTCATCTTTCCCCTGGTCGGATAGGCTGGCCAAAATTGTCTGCAAGCCTGTGATCACAAAATACTCCGGTGAATAGGACTCGACCGGGCCGCCCTTTGCGACTGCCTGCTTATATGTGTTGTTGCGCCTTACCATCTCCTGAAACAGAGCCTCGGCACGGCCGGCAAAATCAGTTTTTAGATACTCAAAGCCCATGTCTGGAGACTTGTCCAGTAGCTCGGAACCATCCAGCACAGTTATCTTTCCATCCAGACGAGACAGCTGCTCAATAACGCCCGAGGTGACTGCGCTCAACTCACTCATATCATGAGAAAGGATCAGAGAAATCACGGATTTGTCAAAATCCCAAGCAGCAGTATGCAGGGATGCTTTCTCCACGCCGACCGGGACAGACGCAGCGGAAAAGCTCTCTTGGAAAAGTGCGGTGGTGATCCGTTCCGGCAAGACTGGAACTGGTCCGGCTTTGGGAACATTCGGCCGATTCAGTTCTGCCACAAAATCACGAAGCGCTTTCTGGCTCGCATCTTGCGCAAAATGTGCGGCCTGGAATTCATACACTCGATCCGTCTTAAAAATACCGCGTCCTTTTATCCTGGACGGATATACCCCGCCAGTCCCGCTGAACAATCCAATATAGTCTGAGGTATCATTGAGCTGCAAAGCATATACGCCGGCAAAGTTCTGTGTAGCACGATAGCGAATGGTGTTGGCGGCGTTAGCCGTTACCAGGAAATAGATGCCGTATTTGCTGCATTCCCGTGTGATTTGAATAAGCCGTTCGTCTAACGCCTCGAATTGTTCGGCAAAAGCAGAGTAGTTTCGGATAATGACCAATATTTGCGGGACGATTTCACCCGAATTACGGCAATAGCTCGCATAGCTGCCGTCGCCCTCCGTAAACCGCTTTTTTCGGACGGTGATCTCATTTTGCAGCAGCTTAAACAACCCAAATATTTTTTCGTCATCATCGGACAGCAGGACATCACCAACCTGGGGGGCATCTGCGAAGACTCGCAGGGTTTCTTCTCCCATGTCCACAATGTAGACATTTAGCTGTTCAGCGCTGTACGAACGGAGCAGACATACCAGCATGGTGTTGAGCAAGGTCGCTTTTCCGCCACCCGTAGCACCGTAAATAAGCGCGTTGCCCTGCCGAGAGAAGGGAATGGTGAGGAGTCCCTGAGACTGGTTGAAAGGATCGTCATATTCACCGATGACTGGCTCCAACTCAAATGGTTCCGCCGCCCATTGATATTTATGGATCAAATCTTCCAAATAAATAAGCGCAGGAATCTGGGGAAGCCACAGGCGTTTGGCTGAAATATGCTCAGCATCAGCCAGTGCAGAAAGATACTTGACGATGGATACAACTTGACTGGAATCGCTTATCATACCAGTGGCCTTGGGGCGCGCTTCAAGTAGTACCCGGCCAAGGTGGTCGATAATCTCAATTCGGTCATCCCGTTTCTTCTCAACACGATCCGCAGACACATATGGAGCGCCGCACCAAGCGGACTGGCCCAATTCAAACAACTCATTGAAGCCAACCTGAAGATAAAATCTGCCGGTATCCTTTAACTCAGCCGCATCCGGCCGCTTCAGCATTTCAGCACTGTCAGCCCGCTCCTGAACCTTTAAGCAGACGCGGAAGCGGCTGTTGCTCCAAATCTGATCGTCTACTACACCGGTTGGTTTCTGCGTCGCAAGAATCAGATGTACGCCTAAGCTTCGGCCGATACGCGCCGCTGAAATCAGTTGAGCCATAAATTCCGGCTGTTGGGCTTTCAACTCCGCGAATTCATCCGAAACAATAAACAAATGGGGTACCGGTTCACTTACTGCGCCGCTCCGATACAGTTTCTGATACTTGTAGATATCCATTGTGCCTTCGCCAGAGGACTTCTTGGCCTCGTTGAAAACGGCCTGGCGTCGGCGTAGTTCGCTCTGAATTGAAATCAGCGCCCGGTTTACCGCGGCACCATCCAGATTTGTAATGGTTCCAGCCAAGTGAGGGAGACGAATGCCGTTCTGTGTGTCCTCAAAGGCCCCGGCAAGTCCACCACCCTTATAGTCAATTAAGATGAAGGAAACCTCATCCGGATGATAATTGACCGCCATAGAAAGCAGATAGGTAATCACAAACTCAGATTTTCCTGATCCTGTCATGCCGGCAACCAGTCCATGAGGGCCATGTGCCTTTTCATGCAGGTCCAGATAGAGAATTGAGCCATCCTGACCGAGTCCAATCGGCGCTTGTAAAGTGTTGACTGGGCTGTTTTCCCTCCACCGAGTCAATGCGTTTAGATGCTCCGTTTTCCCTACGCCATACAACTCAAGGAAGGTAAGAAGGTTGGGAAGTGCGTACTTCTCCGCTTGGGTACGAATCATCAGATTCGCCAAGACAGTGCACAGATCTTCCAGCTGAGGTGAGGGCAGCGTTTCAGCCTTGAATATGCGTTTACTCCCTGTAAGATCATCCTTTTCATATACGGAAGACGCATCTCCTGAGAACTCAATCACAGTAGAGCAGCTTGCAGGAAGATCAACGACCCGCGCCCCCAGTACGATTCCAGAAAGGCCGAGGTTATCGGAGTGCGATGCAATCTTGGAGAACAGCGCCGCTTTTTCTGCAATGGCTGGACTGCCCGCAATCATAATATAGTACGGGGAAGAAGTCTCTGGCTGGCTGCTGTGCATACCTTCTCGTTCAGCGAAGATCCGCTCCAGGCATAGAGATACCGCCTTACTCTCTTCTTCGCCCACAGCAAAGTACCGCATACCTGTATTTTCATCCCACATATGAGGGAGCAGCCTGAAATCACTCCATGTACTCTCATCAGCGGCATCTACAAAAAGCGCAATTTTAACCTGGTCATAGCCATGCAGCGCGGCGATCTGTAAAATCAGGCTCTGCAGAAATGCTCTGGCCCCTTCACTTTCTCCAACAACGCCCGTGACGGGGGAGTGGAGCAAAGAACAGGTAATCGGTGAATCAGACAGCTTTTGCGGGGTATCGGCCAGTCGGTTAACTTCGTTTTGCAGCAGATCCGCATCTACGGAAAAGCGTTTATCCGGAAATTTAATATCGGCATCCAACGCAACGTTGCCACATCCCAGTCTCAAGCTCAAAAAATCATCTTGCCCCAAAACACGTTCCCAAAGACGACTTTTACGATGGATGATCCAGTCCGCGCACTCCGCAATGCTTGGACAATTCTCAAGCAGGATATTCTTTTGTTCTTCGCCCACCTTATAGATCTCGTCACGCACTCCGTTCAGATATTCCCGATATTTCTTTTGACGTTCCGCTTCCATCTCTGCCCGACGTTTCTTTTCACTATGTTTGGTAAGCAGCGGCCATAGGAGAGTTCCGCATAGCATGGAGAACGACATTACAAGAGTAGGCGCCGAGGTAAGCATATCGGATGTCCCATTCATGAGGTTTATGATCGCTACCGCTGCCATAACGACGGCGGTCAGGCCCATCGTCAAAGCAGGTCCTAAAAGAAGCGCCAGCGGAATAGTTTCTACCTTCTGCATGAGGGGAGGGGCGTCAATCGTAATTGTGCGGTGCCCAAAGGCGCTGCGCAGACGGGGGGAACTCAAAAATATCTCAGGAGTCGGCTCCAATAAATAGTCCGATGATAAATTGTCCGTTTCCTGTTGCTTTAACTTAGCTATGGCAGATGACGAAAGAGCAACCGCATGGTCAGGGTTGTTGAGAGATAGAAAACCGTTGCCAACAATAATTTTGAGCCCCATGATATAAACCATGTCTCCAGGCTTCAACTGTTTTGTTGCAATCCTTTGCTGATTCAGAAACGTTCCATTGCTGCTCTGCGTATCTGTAATACTCCAGGTCTGGTTTTGCCAGATCAAACATGCGTGGTGTGAAGATACATATTGATTCTGGTAAACGATTTGATTGTCGGGGCTCCTTCCTATATTCAAACGACAATCCGCCTGTACACAATACTTTTGATAGGCCCGGCGGTCATCTGTGGCAGGTTCAATATAAAACTGTACTGTTCGTCCTGTCTTTCGGTATTTTGCGTTGATGACCCTGTTTTCTGTAAGCGCTAGAGCATCTGTTTCTTTCCCATCTGCATTGAGCAGCGTAAGAGCCAAGCTGCCATGCAGTATCCACTTGTCTTGTACGCCCTCCACATCAGCGACATTGACTGAATCCCCTGTTTCAGTTTGTGCAGAAAGCCAATACTGACCGCTGACTCTTTTCGGAAGGGAAAGTGTTGAGATTTGGTCTTGTCCAATCAGTGTGACGATCATAAAACCACCGCCTGCTCTTGTATTTCTGTCTCTGCTTATGGGATGCTTTATTTATTAGGGGACACCGCATTCCCCATATAATCCAGGAATTGCTGCCGGACGATTTTTCGGCGGCTTTGGCTGATTGGGATCGTGGTTTCGTTACCCATCAGGAAACTATCCCCACAGTACCGCTTTACTCTCTCCATATTGACCAGATAACTCTTATGGCATTGGAGAAATCTTTTATCCAGTTGAAATGTTTTCGGTAAAATAAAAGTGCAGTAAAAGTTCCCCAGAAATGCAGCGGTGGGGCTCGAAAAGAAATGAGCCATTGCCAGCACCAGTCAAATCAAGTACTCTTTAGGTAGGAACCCCAATCCAACCTAAGGAGATGACAGAAAGGTGTTGAAAATGGCTCAAATACAGTATATCAAACATCTCTACGAAGTGGAAGAGAAAAGTTTGTCAGAAATCGCAAGACTGACAGAAAAAAACTTCCGCACGGTCCAGAAGTACGCCTACTGCGACGACTGGAGTCAAGAGAGCTTGCCGGATCTCGAGCCAAAGAGTTATCCGGTACTGGGGAATTATCTTTTCATCATTGACAAGTGGCTGGAGGAGGACCGCAAGGTCCCCCGAAAGCAACGCCACACCGCGCAGCGCATCTTTGACCGGCTGGTCAAAGAACACGGTTTCCGTGGCAGCTACTCCAGCGTAAAGAAGTACGTCCGCAAAAAGAAGTTTGCCATGAGATCGCAGGCCGGCGGTTACCTTCCGCTGAACCACCCCAAGGGCTGCGGCCAGGTGGACTTCGGGGAGTTCGTGTACTACGACGCCGCCGGGCAGGAGCAGACGGGCTATGCTCTGACGATTTCCTTCCCGTATTCCAACAAGGGTTACACGCTGGCCTTCCCCGCGCAGAACCAGGAGTGTCTGCTGGAGGGCATGAAGCGGATCTTTGAGCGCATTGGCGGCGTTCCGCTGCATCTGCGCTTTGACAACATGAGCACCGCCGTCGCCCAGGTGCTGGACGGCCACGACCGTGTTCTGACCGACGGCTTCTCCCGGTTCATGATGCACTACCGCTTCCAGGCGGAGTTTTGCAATCCCGCCTCCGGCAACGAGAAGGGCAACGTGGAGAACAAGGTCGGCTACAGCCGCAGGAACGCCTTTGTTCCGGTTCCCACGATTACCTCCTTTGAGGAGTTCAACGAGGGCCATCTCAGGCAGTGGTGCGAGGATGATGCCAAGCGTTTGCACTACATCCACAAGGTTCCCATCCAGGAGCTGTGGGAAGAGGAGCAGAAGGAGCTTCTGACGCTGCCCAGCCATCCGTTTACGGTCTTCCGCTATACCAGCGTCACCGTGAACAAGACCGGCTTCGCCACGATTGATACGAACAAGTACGGCGTCTCTCCGGTTCTGGCCGGTGAGATCGTCCAGGCAAAGGTCTTCTACGACCACATTGAGTTCTTCCACGACCACCAGAAGGTCGGAGACTTCCCCCGCAGCTACAAGAGCAACGACGAGGTCTGCGACTGGACACAGTACATTTCCATCCTCTGCCGGAAGCCCGGCGCGGTAGAGCATACCCGCTTCTTCCGCCAGATGCCGGAACGCTGGCAGGCCTATCTGGCTGAAACGACCGGCAGGGAGCGCAAGAGCGCCTTGCAGCTTCTCAATGAAATCGTCTCTGACGGCAACGCCGGTCTTTGCGACGAAGCGCTGGAGCTTGCCACAGAGAACGGACGCACCGATCCGGACAGCCTCCGCCAGTGCTATTACATGATCTCCAAGCGGGAGTACCGCCCGACGCCGCTGAAGCTGAACACGCCGGACCTGAACTACCACCCGAATCTATCCGTCTATGACGGCCTGACGGGAGGTGAGCTCCGTGCCTGAGATTGAAACCATGATGCGGCAGGTCAAGCTCGGCGGCATGGCCAAGGGCTGGCGGTCAATTCCGTTTATTGATCCTGAGCAGTACGTCACGGCCCTGTTGAAGCTGGAGCTGCTGGAGCGCGAGGCCAACCGAATCAACCGGCGGATGAAGAAGGCTAACTTCCGGGTGCTGAAAACCCTGGATGAATTCGTTTGGACGCCCAAGATTGAGCTTCCGAACGGGCTGACCCAGGCTTACATGGAGGACCTGAGCTTCCTTGGCGCCAAGGAAAACCTGATTTTCATGGGCACGGTCGGTACTGGGAAAACGCATCTCGCCACTGCCATTGCCCTGAAAGCCTGCCAAGAGGGGCGGGACGTCCGCTTCTTTACCGCCGCGGAGCTCGGAAACATCCTTCTGGAGAAAAACTCCAAGGGGTCTCTGAACAGCTTCCTTGCCGGAATGAAGAAAACCGAGTTGATTGTCATTGACGAGGTGGGCTTCGTTCCCCTGCACAAGGACGCCGCGGAGCTGCTGTTCCAGGTAATCTCCGACTGCTATGAACGCAAGAGTCTGATTATTACCTCCAACCTCGAATTCTCCCAGTGGAACACGATCTTTGGCGACAACCGTCTGACGGCGGCCCTGGTTGACCGGCTGATCCACCACTCCCATATAGTCATCTTTTCCGGCGAAAGCTACCGGCTGACCCAGTCGATGCAGCGCCAGAGAGCAGCAAAGGGGGTGTGATGCGGATGAAACTCCATTTCCATGCGGACGTTCCCGGCGCGGTCCAGGCGATCCTCCGGGAGGAATACCGGGCGTATACCAAAACTGCGGCGGTGACGGCGGCAGAGCAGCAGGAGCTCGTCGCTTGGGTCGCTGCCGGCAATTCCCCGTACAGCAATCCTTACAATCTGGCGGACGAATCCGGGCGTGAGCTCGACTTCGTGGCTGCGGCCAGGCTTACCGAAGATCTGGCTTCCGAACTGGCAGCCGGGTAGATTACCCATTGGCTTGGGGCTCGTCTACAAGGATGGGTCCCGAGCCCTACAGAAAAAGTACTCCAAAAGTACAGTCTTGGGGCTCCGGCAGGGGCTCCGATAGTACAGCGTTGGGCCTCGGAAAAGTGCTCCAAAAATGCAGTGCCGGGCCCCACCTCTACACACCAGCTGCAATCATTCTCATGCGTGCTGGCTTACCACTGCACTTTTCGGGGACCTTTCGCTGCATTTTATTGTTGACAAACACACTTCGGCTGTGTCTTCCACTTTTTTGACACCTCATATCATCCAACCACAAAGGACGAGATCATAATAAACTCACAGAAAAAGAGATTTATATCTTCATACCTAAAAAGCAAAGGCCAAACGGAGGTATGCAGCATGGGCAAATGGCTTGGCTACATGGTGGAACTGTACCACGATGGTCAATGGTACAACATCGACCAGTGGCATCGACACGCAAATGGACAACTCAGACACCACTTTCTGTATACTGCGCCGGAACGAGATATTCTCTCTAGTGCACATGATGAGCTGGCTCTTAGTAGAGAGAGAATCTCCTTTTCTGACCTGGCAGCAGAAACCCAGGATATCATCTGTGCAGAAAATCCAGCTTTCGAACGCAGTACATTCGACTCGTGGGATTTCTTCATTTGGGGCAGCTTCTCTGATTTAGAGACACTGCTGCAAAAGCTCGCTGCAAAAGAAAACGATAAATGCATCTCAAAGGACTTACTCGAAACACTGATCTTCATGATTCGAAACCAAGTCCAGATTTTCCAACAAACCATCCCGTACTCCGTGGCTGATAGGTCATCGGAAATGCCAATCAGGATTATTATCTGTGAATTGTGATTTTTTG
>ENA-OURU01001438-OURU01001438.1-human-gut-metagenome-genome-assembly--contig:-NODE-1438-length-29452-cov-2.469095_pt1 | contig 29452 bp, 23 predicted proteins | sample MGYA00242137_ERZ509064 | MGnify/ENA primary metagenome ERZ509064 (study PRJEB26280, sample SAMEA2338777) | human gut metagenome | biome: human gut; feature: human-associated habitat; material: faeces...
CTTTTAAATGCCGGAACATGTCTTACATCCCCCGGATTTGGCTTTCAGAAAGCCCCGCCATCTTTTAAAATCCTTTACACGCAAACGCCATGGATTACACACCTCTCATTGAAAAACGCCGCCAGCGCCTGGAAGAATTGGAAACAGTCATTGCCGAACCGGACTTCTTCAATGACCAGAAAAAGGCCTCGGAAATCATGAGAGAGCACCGCCGCCTGAAGGAACTCATGGAAACATGGGATTCCCTGAACGCCACGGAACAACAGCTGGCGGACAACCAGGAACTGGCCAAGACGGACGATCCGGAACTGGCGGAACTGGCCGCCCTGGAGATTCCAGAACTGGAAGCCGCCCTGGAAAAACTGCGGAGCGACGTGCAGTACAGCCTGCTTCCCCGCGACACGACGGAAGACCGGGACGCCATCATTGAAATCCGCGCCGGAACGGGCGGGGATGAAGCCTCCCTGTTTGCCGGAGACCTGCTGCGGATGTACCAGCGTTTTGCGGAAGAACGCGGCTGGCGCTTCGAGCATCTGGAAAGCAGCCCGTCGGACGTGGGCGGATTCAAGGAAGTCGTCTGCCGCATTGCCGGGGAAGAAGTGTTCCGCTTCCTGAAATATGAAGGCGGCGTGCACCGTGTGCAGCGCGTTCCCGCTACGGAAACGCAGGGGCGCATCCATACTTCCACCGCCACCGTGGCCGTCATGCCGGAAGCGGAGGAAGTGGACATAGAAATCCGCCCGGAAGATCTCCGCATCGAAGTATGCCGTTCCGGCGGAGCCGGAGGCCAGCATGTGAACAAAACGGAATCCGCCGTTCAGATATGGCACATACCCACGGGCGTTTATGTCCGGTGCGAGGAAGAGCGCAGCCAGATGAAAAACCGAGAAAAAGGCATGAAAATCCTGCGCGCCAAGCTCTTTGAAGCCAAAAAACGGGAAGAGGCGGAAAAATACTCCGCCGCGCGCCGCAATCTCATCGGCTCCGGCGGCCGTGAAGAAAAGATACGCACATACAACTTCCCGCAGAACCGTCTGACAGACCACCGCATCGGCTACACGTCCCACAATCTGGACGGTATCCTGATGGGGCAGCTGGAAGACCTGATTATGGCCCTCCAGCATGCGGAAATGCAGGAACGCCTGGCGGAGGCCGGAATGTCCTAACTTCCTTTTTCCTTTCATGAAAACTTTACTGGAAGTCCTTCAGGCCGGCACGGATTATCTGGCCCGCCAGGGGTGCGACGAGGCACGCGCCACCATGCAGCATTTGCTGGCCCATGTCCTGCACTGCAACCGCACGGCTCTTTACTCCCAGTTTGACAGGCCCGTGGAAGAAGCGGAGCTGGCACCCCTGCGCGAACTGCTGAAACGCAGGGCAGCGGGAGAACCGCTGCAACATCTGCTGGGGGTCACGGAATTTTTCCGGAGGGATTTCCTGACGGATGCCCGCGCCCTGATTCCCCGCCCGGAAACCGAGGAACTGGTGGAAATGGTGTTAAAGAAAATCCCGGACCATCCGGTACGCATCCTGGACATGGGCACGGGCTCCGGCGTTATCGGCGTCACGCTGGCGCTGGAGCTCAAGGAGCGCGCCGGAGAAGTCGTGCTGGCGGACATTTCCCCGCAGGCTCTGGATCTGGCCCTGGAAAATGCCATGCGGCTGGGAGCCAGAGTCTCCACCATCCAGACGAATCTGTTCGCCAACATTCCCCAGGAAAAAACGGATCCGCATGCGGAGGATGCCGATTCTGCTCCGGAGGGAGAAAAAAGGGAAAACGGGCGGAACATGCTCTTTGACGTTATCGTGGCCAATCTGCCATACATTGCAGAGGGGGAAAAACTTGCCCCGGAAGTCATGAAAGACCCCCATACAGCCCTGTTCGGAGGCCCTAAAGGCTGGGAAATCATTGAACGCTTTCTGGCCCGCGCCCGGGATTACCTGAATGAAGACGGCTTTGTAGCCCTGGAAATCGGGTACGGCCAGGCATCCGTCGTAACGCAAATCATGGATGGATACGGCTACAATTACATTGAAGTTCTGAAGGACATGAGCGGCATCTCCCGTTTCCCCTTCGGCTATCGTTAATGTTATCCTCCTTTTCACTCCATGCAGGCGGCGCGCATTCTGGTTGACGGACAAAGCGATCTGGTGCTGGATTACGGTATTCCTCCGGAAGCGGGAGACGTCAAGCCGGGCTGCCGCGTACAGGTGCCCCTGCGCAACAGAATGGCTACCGGAACCGTGCTTACGCTGTCAGAACCGGCCCCGGCCTGGAAGGACAGGCTCAAGCCCATTCTGAAACTGATCGATCCGGAGCCCCTGATTTCTCCGGTGATGATGAATCTGGCCTCATGGGCGGCGGACTATTACTCCGTGGCTCTGGATCAGATGATCCGGTGTCTGCTCCCGGAAACCGTTCGTCAGGAAAATACGGCGGAAAAAATGCGCAAAATGGTGTATCTGGAAAAAACTCCGGCACGGGAGGAACTGGACGCCCTGTACCGCAAAGCACCCCGGCAGGCCCAAATGCTGGATTATTTCTCATCCGCGAAACAACAGTCCGCCCCCCTGGCGGCATTCGGCGCCGGAGCCCTGAACGTTGCCCGCAGCCTGGAAGCCAAAGGCTTCATCTCCCTGAAAGAAGAGGCCGTGCACCGGGACCCCAGCACCGGGGAGCAATTCGTCCCCACCCAGCCCATGAAGCTGAACAGCCAGCAGCAGAAAGCGCTGGAAGAAATCACGGCCATGTGCGCGGCAGAGCGCAAAAAACCGGTCCTGCTGCAAGGGGTTACCGGTTCCGGCAAGACGGAGGTTTACTTACAGGCCGTTTCCCAAATAGTAAAATCCGGAAAATCCGCCCTGATCATGGTGCCGGAAATTTCCCTGACGCCCCAGACGGTTCAGCGTTTCAAATCCCGTTTCGCGGAACTGCCTTCCTCCGTGGCAGTGCTGCACAGCCTCCTCTCGGACGGGGAGCGCTTTGACGAATGGCATGCCATCCGTTCTGGAAAGGCCCGCATCGTCATCGGTCCCCGTTCCGCCGTTTTCGCCCCCCTCCAAAATCTGGGCCTGGTGATTGTGGATGAAGAACACGACGCCTCTTACAAACAGGAAAGCTCCCCCCGCTACCACGGGCGGGATCTTGCCGTGCTGCGCGCCCATCTGGAAAATTGCGCCGTGCTTCTTGGCTCTGCCACTCCCTCCCTGGAAAGCATCCATAACGCCCTGACCGGAAAGTATTCCCTGGTAAAACTGACGGAAAGGGCGGACGGCCAGCAACTCCCTCTCATTCGCATCCTGGACATGAAAACGGAAGGAAGGAACAAATCCGGTCCCAACGTTATCTCCGAACGCCTCAGGATGTCCATTGACCGGCGTCTCGACAAGGGGGAACAGGTCATCCTGCTGCTCAACAGGCGCGGATTCGCACGCTCCATCCAATGTCCGGACTGCGGCCACGTAGTCACGTGCCTGCACTGCTCCCTGCCCCTGACCTACCACCGTACGGAAGACCGCCTCATGTGCCACCTGTGCGGATTCAAAGCCCTCCCGCCCCGTTCCTGCCCGGAATGCCGGTCCGCCAACATCCTGCTCCAGGGGTACGGAACCCAGAAGGTGGAGGAACTCCTGCGCCGCACTTTCCCTGCGGCGCGCATCACGCGCGTGGATGCGGACGTGGCCCGGCGGAAAAACGCCGTCCGGACCATTCTGAACCAGTTTCGCGCCCATAAGATAGATATTCTCCTGGGCACCCAAATGATCGCCAAAGGTTTGGATTTTCCCAACGTGACGCTGGTAGGCGTGCTGAACGCGGACCTGGGGCTCCACATCCCGGATCCCCGTGCAGGGGAACGCACTTTCCAGCTCCTGACGCAGGTAGCGGGCCGCGCCGGCCGCGGCGATCTTTCCGGAGAAGTCATTATCCAGACTTTTACGCCCCAATCCCCCTCCCTGCAATACGCCCGGCACCATGACACGGACGGCTTTGCAGCCCAGGAACTGGAAATGCGGCGTACTTTCGACCTCCCCCCCTTCACCCATATCGCCGTCTTGACCATACGTTCCCAGCATGAAAGCATGGCGGAATTCGCCACGCAAACCCTCGCGGCCCGCCTGCGCGGCATGCTCCCCCCTCCCGCCACGCGGACCGAACCCATGCCTGCCCCCATCCCCCGTGCGCACGGACAGTTCAGATTCCAGATTACGGTCAAGGGGCCATCCGCCCGCATCCTCTCCCGCACTCTCCGGAAACTGGTGCAGGAAGCCGGTCTGGGGGAAGACCTGACGGCTGTCATTGATGTGGATGCCATGTCATTCATGTAAGCCTTCTTGCCAAAACCGGCCGGGAACATTAGACTTCCGGCACAACACAACTTACTATTATGCTGCTTCACTTCTACAAGATGACGGGTGCCGGCAACGACTTTGTCATGGTGGACAATCGTGACCTGAGCCTCTCCTCCGTGCTGGACAAAGAAACCATAGAAGCCCTGTGTGACCGCCGCTTCGGCATTGGGGCTGACGGGTTGATCGCCGTGGAACCCTCTCAGGGCAAGGGGGGAATTGTTCGTATGCGTTATTACAATGCGGACGGAGGAGAAGCGGAAATGTGCGGCAATGGCGCCCGCTGCTTCGGCAACTTTGCCGCCGCCCTGCTTCATCACGACAAGACAGCACCCCTTCCTTTTGAAACCATGGCCGGCGTCGTCACCGCAACCTTTGAAAAAGACGGCAACGTCACCGTAAACCTGACCAATCCCCACTCCATGCAGCTCTTCGTGCTGAATGCCGATCCGACTGTGGGGGCGGATGTCCATTTCCTGAACACGGGCGTTCCCCATGCCGTTGCGTTTCTGGACAAGCTGGAGGGCCTGGACATTTCCAGGCTGGGAGCCTATCTGCGTTACCATGATGCCTTTTCACCCAAAGGCACCAATGCGAACTTCGCCAGGATCCTGTCTCCGGGGCACATTGCCATACGTACTTACGAACGTGGCGTAGAGGATGAAACGCTTGCCTGCGGAACGGGAATGACCGCCTGTGCGCTGCTGCATGCCGTATTGACGGACGCTCCCACCCCCATTCAGGTGGACGTGGCGGGTGGAGACACGCTTAAAGTCGGATTCCAACGCACAGGGGACCGTTTCACTGACGTGACGCTGACCGGACCGGCAGACCTTGTGTTCACCGGAGACATTCAGATCTGAACCGCTCCGGTCTGAAAAAACGGCCTCCTATCCATCAGGAAAAATTTATCTGTTCAGCAGGGAACATTCCGCCCGCACATAACCGCCGTAATTATTGCAGAACGCCTTGTACACAGCAGGGCCCATATTCGTTTCGCAATAGTACTTTACGGTAATACAGCCGTTTTCGCGTTCCATATTAAGAAAACGGCTGGACAGCAGTACCAGATTGCTCTGGTAATTCCACAAAGCCATGTCACGCTCCATTTCCTCATGAATCCTGTCGCATATAAAGCTCTCCGGAGGAGGAAACAGAATGGCGCAGACAACGCCGATCAGACAGATTCCCGGAATGACCCCTACGGCAAGAACCCCGTGACATTTCCTGACCAGGGGAAGGTGATTCCTGAATTTCCGGAAAATGGTAAAACGGAATAAATAACCCGCCAGCAGCGCCACCGGGAAGAACACATTCACGTATTCAAAAGCCAGGCTCATTCCCCCAAGAACGAAAAAACCGATGCCCTTCCACACCTTCCGGTAAACAGGAATGCAGGCACAAAGAAACACATACAAAAGATATCCCAGTAGGCAAAGGAAAGGCAGAAGCGTTCCCGTAAAAATATGCTCCACCATGCAGTCCCACGGATATTCCCTGCTGGGAGCGAAGGCTTCATGGAAAAACATGCATACCATGCTCAAAAGCACCAGAGCGGCAAGGAGGAGGGTCTTTACTTTTTTTGACTCGTACAAAAGCCACAGCAAAACAACCCCGAACGGCAATAAATAACAACCTATACTGTTGAATACAGTGGACAACATGGGAATATGAGGAAAGAAATTCATGGAGCGGATACGGATGAATGACCGGTTAACAACTAAAATACAGCAACTACTTCAGCAACAATAATTGGAAATAAAATAAATTCAAACACTCGTTTTCAAATAACTCATAAAAAATCATATTCTTTTCACGAAAAACCGTTCAGCCGGGCTCTCCAACTTGACAAAACAACCCTCTAAAAAGGATAGTAACGCTCTTGTGAAGCACTCTATTTTCATCCAGGCCATCCTCCTTCCGCTTCTCTTCTGCCTTCCCCAATGCAGCCGCAAACCGCTCCTGCCGGAATATACGCCTCTGTGTTCCGGAATAGTGCCGGGGGAACACAATTCCCACCGGGCCCTCCGGGCACGGGAAAACAGAACCTACCGGGTGGGTCCGAAAGGTGGCGTATATTATATCAATTCCCATAATAAAAAAGTTTACATCAAATCCAGGAAGGAGCAATAGCAGACCACACGGTTGCTCCGCAATTTTCCAAATAGGAAACAAATAACCGTCCTATCATGTTCTTACTGTATAATTGAGAAAATATTCCGTTCAAAAAATCCATTAAACTCATTTTCTTCTTGCCAAAACGAAAGAGGGCGGGTAATGTTTGCCGCACCACAACACTAAATGGTGTCGGTAGTTCAATGGTAGAGCCCCAGATTGTGATTCTGGTTGTTGCGGGTTCGAGCCCCGTCCGACACCCCATTCCCTTTCCTTTAAAAAAAGAGCACTTATAGTGCTCTTTTTTACTATCCCCAGCCCTTTCCGCATGCGTAATCCAGAATTCGTTAAAGCCGCTTTTTCCGCTATTGCCCCGCGCTATGTGGCTACCAACCACGTGCTGAGCATGGGTGTGGACCTGCTATGGCGCCAGCGCGTCGTTCAGCTTGTCTCCGAATGGAAACCGGAAAATCTTCTGGATCTGGCGACCGGAACGGGAGATCTGGCCCTGGCCATCCTGAACGCGATGCCGGAAATCCGCCTCACCGGGTCCGACTTCTGCCAGCCCATGCTGGACATAGCGGCCAGGCGGGGACTGGACCATCTGGTTTGCGCAGACGCCATGAACCTGCCCTTCCCCTCCGCCTCCTATGATGCGGTCACTGTCGCCTTTGGCCTGAGGAACATGGCCAGCTATCCGGACGCCCTGCGGGAAATGGGCCGTATGCTGCGCCCGGGGGGCCATCTGCTCATTCTGGATTTTTCCCTGCCTGAAAGCCTGTTGAAAAGCCCTTACCGGTTTTATCTGCACCGCATCCTTCCCGTCATCGCAGGGTGGATGACCGGCCACCGGGAAGCATACGACTACCTGGCGGACAGCATTGAAGCCTTCCCCTGCGGGCAGGCCATGAAGGCTCTGCTGCGGGAATGCGGCTACAGCAATATCACGGCGGAAGCTCTGAACGGGGGAATTGCCAGCATTTACACAGCCCAGCGATGAGTGCGGGGGACGCAAGAGAAGGCATCATACGCGGCAAGGCGGCACGCGCCCGCCTGGGCGGAAAACTTGCCGGACTATCCCTGCCCCGGCAAATCGCCGTCATTGCTTTCTGGCCATTCCTGGAACAGCTGCTGAGCTTTTTCGTCACCTCGTCCGACCTTTTCATCGCCACTAAAATAGGGGTGGACGCCCAGGACACCATCAACATCTCTGACGGTATGGGTGCCGTCGTCTTCATCATGTGGTTCGGCTTCGTCATCCAGGGGTCTATCATGATGGGAGCCACAGCCATCGTTTCCCGCATGACGGGCGCCAGGGACTATCCCCAGGCCCAGCATGGCCTGCACCAGGCTGCCATGCTGGGGCTCCTGGCAGGAACCATCTCCTGCGGACTTCTCTTCACATGCAGCGATTTCCTGGTCACACACGTACTGACCATGAATGAAACCGCCCGGGCCTACGCCCTGCAATACGTTTATATGGCCGCATTTGCGGCCCCGTTCAGCGGCGTGGTCTTTGCCATCAATGCCGCCCTGCGAGGCTCCGGAGACACGCGGCTTCCCTTCTGGATCATGATGAGCGTTGGCCTCCTCAATGTCATCTTCAGCGTCATTTTCGTCTTTGCGGACGCTCCTCTGGGCGGCTGGCGCATCGGAGGAATTGCGGCAGGAACGGTCTGCGGCTACGGCATCAGCATGTGCTTCCTCCTGTTCATCATGCTGCGGCGCAGAAAAAAAATCTTCACGGGCAGGAAAAATGAATCCCTGGAAGAACTTGTCCGGGAACGGGGAGAACACTATGCCCCGCCCCTGTACCTCAGCTTTTCCCAGCTGCGGCCGGACATGGGCATGCAAAAGCGCATCCTGAAAATCGGGCTGCCGCAGGCCGTGGAAGTCTTCGGCATGTGGGGCATCCAGATGTTCTGCCTTTCCATCATCAGCGAACTGCCTGTTAAAGGCGTGCTGGGCGTCCACAATATTGCCGTCCGCATTGAATCGCTCAGTTTCCTGCCCGGCTTCGCCATCGGCATGGCCGCTTCCACGCTCGTGGGGCAATACCTGGGAGCCCGGAACGCGCTTATGGCCCGCATCACCATCTGGAAATGCATGCGGTACGCCGTCATCTTCATGACAGGCCTGGGAGTGCTCTTCAGTGCCTTTCCCGCCCTGTTCATGGAGATATTTTCCAACGGCAGCACGACCCTTATTGATACCGGAATCCCCGTGCTGCGCACCATGCTGGTGGTGGAACCCTTCTTCGCCGCCTGCATCGTGATGAAAATGTCCCTGCGCGGCGCGGGAGACACCCGGAGAGTCATGCTTATTTCCTACGGCATTATGGGATTTTTCCGGGTCGTCTGCACCTGGGTATGGTTCAGGCTGGCACCGGAAACCATGACTTTGTGGGGCATCTGGCTGATTTTCGCCTTTGAAATGGCCGTCCAATCCGCCATCCTCTATAAAATCGTCAAGGGGCGGAGCTGGACGAAGCTGCAAGTCTGAACCTTTCTCCGCCCTCCCGGCCCATTCGCAAAACCAAAACGTTTACTGCAGGATAAAAACTTTGCTTTCCTCCTCCAATTCTGCTAGCATCCTTTCACGTTGTTCTGCAACGGGCTCGTAGCTCAGCGGTTAGAGCAGGGGACTCATAATCCCTTGGTCGTAGGTTCGAATCCTACCGGGCCTACCAAAATAAAGCCTTACAAGTTAACTACTTGTGAGGCTTTTCTTTCTCTTTCCACTTCTCTCAAAAATCGTTAAAAGCGTGTAAAAACGCATCGAAATGTAAGAAAAGTTGCACCACTTTAGCACCACCGTTTTTCATCCCATAGCGGAATCCTACACCCGCACCCTAATCGACGTTCAAGGCATCGCCCACACCATCACCCGGGAATACGAACACGCCGCGGGCGTCGGTGGGACCACCAGACGCTCAATGCTCCGCCATCGTCTCACGCACCGCGAAAAACTTCCTCACCCGCTTCTTCATCACGCCGGAAGAAGACCGCAAAAAGAAGAAAAAGAACATCCATCGGAAACACCCTAATATCTCTTCTGAGGATGGCTTTTTTACTTTTCTTCTACCTCAAGCCCGCGCTCGTGCATAGCGAGTTTTACCTTTTTCTTTAACTTATCCAGGTCTATATCCATGTTGATTCGGTAACGATAATACTGCCATTTACGGTCATTATCTATGGCGACTGCTTCGCAAATTCCACAATTATAGAGTTCATCTCCCCATTCGCAAAATTCCTGTCTGGTAGGAAAACCATATCCTAAAGCATCCATATGGACGGGCCCAGACTTGGGATTTAAGGATAAGGAAATCATATCAGGAGAAGAATCTCCCCCAATTCGCTGCATATACATAGCGCCTGCTCGTTTCCTGTTTTCTGGGCGCCCTTCTTCAAGAATATCGGAAAGTAATTGCAGTGCTTCATTATCTTTTGGAAGAGAATAGCGTTCTCCTGGCAGCAGAATACCGTGTCCCTCGATCACCCTCCGTATCTCCTTCACAATACCAAGATAGGCTTCATCCATGTCCTGGAATCCTTTAATCGGTTTCCCGTCCAGAGGGGCTTTCAGTGCTGCTAGTTCGGGAATGGATATCCAGTCGCAGGCCCGTGTAATAATGGGGATGATACGGGGACTACCCGTTTCCTCTTTCCTGCGGAGAGCTTCTTGGAATTCTTTACTTATGCAGTAGGTGGAATTCAGGAAATGCACGGAAACCAGGAGCAGCACAATATCGGCAGAGTTCAGAGAACTGCTTATTTCTTTATCCAGCGTATCACCGACAAGGATTTCACGGTCTGTCCAGGCATCGCATGATCCGTCCCGTTTTAAGGCAATCATATGATCTTGAAGCCCCTTTAGAAAATCACGGTCCTCATGGCAATAAGAAATGAAAATATGCACAGGCTTATTCATGGCCTTCTGTATATAAAAATAGGTTAAAATTATCAAGAATAATGGAAAATGATATATAACATAATGTTCATCCTAAAAATTTCCCATATTCATAGATTATGAGGCTCAACATGAATAGGGCAAAAAACTGTTCATTTACCATCCTACTGCCACCACATTGCAACGTTTCATCATCTTCTTTGGGACGTTAGAAGAAAACGGGAAAAAGAAAAAATCATAAATTCACCTTCTCTGGAGGTAGGCATCACACATCTCTTTATTCTTGACAAATTAGAAATAATATGTTAATTATCAAATATAATGCGTACTCCTCCTCTCGATAAGGAATATCTGGAAGCACTTGATTTCTACAGACTGTTTTTACAACTCATCACGGAATTGCATACCAAGGCAAAGTTTCAAATGACATGGTATCGCGGCCAATCCCGGAACTGGCCCCTTATACCGGGGATTCTAAGATATCCTGATGGTGATAAGACCGGAGCGGAAGCCGGTATTCTAAATAGTTTTAAACGGCTCGCTTCAGCACAAATGACCAGGCCATTAAGTAGCAGGGAATGGTACTATCTGGCCCAGCACCATGGCCTTCCGACGCGTCTTCTGGATTGGACTGCCAATCCTCGCATCGCATTATGGTTTGCCATCAAAAAGGATGATGGCCAAGACGGTTTTATTTACATCATTGATTCCGCCTATTACCGTCGTGATGATATTTTGAATTCATTGACCTTGATTGAAAACGACTACTATGAAACCGTATTTGGTAATGGCTCCTTTGATGAAACTATTAAAAAATGGGACGGTAAAATCAAGGCAGTCTTCCCGGACTGCTACAACGCCCGGCAGATAAGACAAACTTCCATGTTTACGTTGCATTTGCCTGGTGAATCCCCCGAAAAGATTACCCCAAGGGATCTTATTCTTTCTAAGGATGGTATAGAAAACGCGAGCTTGAAGTGGGATGAAATATTCCTGGAAAAGAACCATCCCATCTCCATACAGATTCCCCAGGCATACAAACTCCCCCTGCGCCGTCTCCTCTCGATTGAAGGTCTCCATCTCTGGGATGTTTTCCCGGACCTTGACCATATCGCCACAGGCCTCAAAGAAGAAATTTTCGGCACTAATCCTGCCGTTTCTCCCCCAGCGAACAACAAAACCAACTGACATTCAACAATGTTTCCGTTTTATAAAAAGTTTCCGATATTAGAAACTTGATGTAATCGGGAAACCAACTATAATCCGGTCCATGAACACGGAATGGACCGCCTTGAACCCGTTGCTGGACCGGAAGTCGCTGATGGAAGGCAAGCTTCTCTGGGACTCGTCTCTGAATGAAGTCCCCATGGACTTCCGCGTGCCCTCCGTCCCCTACGCATTTACGGCCATCCCGGAAATAAAATCCAAGATTTCATCTGCTTTCATCGACCATTTCATTGAAACGGCATGGCAACGGCAGGCACACGGCTCTACCCCAGTTCTTTTGATCGTGCCTTATTTGTCAAAGCCGCATCTGGACCACCTGGACCAGGGAAAATACATTCTGGCGGCGGACCTGTGCGGCAATGGCCTTCTCAAAAAGCCTCCTTTCTACATGCGCCTTTCCGGGAACCCCAACCTGTTCCCGTCTCCCACGCGGGTAGCCCGGCCCTATAGCAACACTTCCGCTCAGGCGGCTATGGTTCTGCTGGAAAAAAAGCTCTGGCAGGGTCAGCAGCAAATCCTGGAGCGCATGGAGCTTCGGGGCGGCAAAATGGCAAAGGGCCAGCTTTCCAAAGTGATTTCCTCCTATCAACAGGACGGAGTGATCAGAAGGGAGGGAAAGACCGATATTATCGTCCACAATCCAGGGCGTCTTCTGGACAGGTTGCAGCAGGAATGGCGGCAGCCGGAGGGGGAAGGCCCGTACCATTATCGTCTCCCCCCGGACTTGCACTGGAAGGAGCTCATCATGAAGGCCAATGAAAAGAAGGTTAAATGGTGCTACTCTCCGGAATATTCCCTGCGCCGCTATGCCTCCTTCGGGGAAGAAGGCCCCATCGTCCTTTGGACGGAAGATCCCGCTTTCTTTTGGGAGTACGGCAAAACGGAGGCAGTTAATTCTCCCGCCTTCTCGCAGTTGAGTCTCACATTCATCAATTCTCCTCTTGCCTTCTTCCAGACGGAAGAAGCATCTGACGGCTCTATCTGGTCGGGCCCTGTAATGACTTGGATTCAGTCTTCCCGGGGGGATGCCCGCCAGCAGGAAACCGCCCGGCGACTATACACGGATCTTGTCAACTTCCGCTATCCTCAACTGATTGACTTTGCACGCTCATGAATCCTTCTTTCACCTCCCCGTTAGACCGTTCCCTCAAACAAATCTGGCCCTCCTTGCAGCGGCTTGATGTCCATGTCCAGATCCTTGGGGGTTATGGCCTCCTCCTCAAACAAAAATGGTTGCGGGACCAGGAAGGAACCGTTCCCCATTTCATCCCCATGGCATCATGGACGGGGGAAAGCATCCCCCGTACCACCAAGGATATGGATATGGGCATCAGCCCCAGCCTGATTGCCAGCATAGAGGCCCAGGGCCAAATCCAGGAACTGTTGACGCACCAAGGCTTCGTCCCAGACCCGGACCCCAACAAACCGCCGGTGGGCCTGGGATGGAGGGGTGGATATTGAACTGGAATTCCACGTTCCTCCGCCTCCTCCCTCCCTGAAAGACCAGTTGGCAACGGACCGGATGCGCGTCAAAAACCTGTCCCTCCGCGGTCGGAATTACGGCATCCACGGACGCACCAATCCAGAACTCCTCGGCTTTAAGCACCACTTCTCCTTTGAATACGACGGCCTTCTCCTGACCGTCCCGAATGTCTTGACGGCAGTTATGATGAAACTTGCCGCCTTCAAACAACGGCTTCTTTCCTACCAGAAGGAGCCGGTAGCTCGCAAGGGTAACTATTCCCAGGCGGAAAAACACGCCCGTGACGTCTTCCGTGCCGTAGCGATGGAGACGGAGGAAGACCTGCGGATGTTCCCCGGCATTTTGTGGGAAGTGAGCGAGTCTCCCCTGTACCGGGACTGTCAGGGAATCATCCGGGACTACTTCTCCTCCCCGGGGCAAGAGGGGTTTGACTTCGTATCGGGGTTCTGGACCCCGGAAAACCGGGATTCTATCCTTCAGGAACTAAAGGACCAGTTCAAGGCCTGATCCGGTTTTCCAGTAAGAGTATCCTGCCCATTTCTCCATCAGGACCGCTACGCGCCTTTCTGACAACTCCCACACCACGGGCAAGAGGTATCTCACTTCAAAAGCGGCCTTACTTCCAAGAATGGCTTTGACGTTTGCCTTCCTTTTGGGACAGATAGGCAGCCACGTCGTCAGGACACTCCTCAATCAGGATCCGGGCAAAAGAATAATCCCGTTCACCAGCGTTTTCTTCATGAGAGGAAAATACTCAAGAGCCAGGAACCCCTCTTCTCTTGTTGCTAACGCTAGTCCGCTTTTGTTTCCTTCACATCTTGTTCCTTTGCCTGCACGTATGTGTAAGAGGCTTTTCAAAATTACCCTGTTTACCCTGTGCGATACCATTCAACTCAAACAAATTCAATGCATTGAATGATACAGGGTGAAAATGCGCACCCTGTCTTACCCTGTATCCCACCACGTAACGGTCCATTTTATCACCACAAAATAAACTGATTAAGAATATTTCCGCACTCTGTTCTACCCTGTCACGGAACGGGCAATGGTGTACACGTTCCTCCGTCCGCCTCCTTCCTTTCGTACCTGCACGCGATCCGGACACATCTCTGCCAGTTTGGATAACTTTCCGCCCAGTTTAGCCGCGTTCCTAGCCAGAAGATTGAATTCCCTCATTTTATCAGCAGGAAGATTAGCTCTTACACGGTCATAAATACCCGTGGCAGTGGCGTCCTTCCTGTAGATCTGTTCGATATCTTCCGGAGTTCCGCGGCGTGCGGCCTGGTCAATCAGTTCCAGCAACTGCATTTCCGGGCTGATGCCCAGCACAGCCGTGGCTAGTGTCTTGTTCATGTATGCTCTGCATCGGTGGCGTCCCGTAGGTTCCTGCAAATGCTCCGGCACCCGGTAATGGTCAATGAACCACGCCAGAGCGGGCAACTCCCTTGCCAGGGCCTCATCCACGGCATCCTTTTCATCTTCCGTCCCATTCGGGGGCGCCTCATGATAACGCCCAGCCAGAAAGCCGCATATTTTATCTGTATCGCCTCCCACCATTGGGAAAGCCGTCAGGCTCTCCGGATCCGTGTTGAGCAACTGCACCACCGCCCAAGGCAATGCCATCGGGAAGGCATCCTTCCCTTTGCCCTCAATGGAGACCGCCCCGGCATACAGGATATTCTTGCTCCGGCTCATGACGTTCCACCGTTCCGCCTCCTTCACGTTCTTCATGGTATCATCCAGCAGAATCACCGGGTAATGTTCCAGGCCGCCGTTAAACCCTTCACTTCCCGGTTTTGTGAAATACTTTTCGCCGGGAAACATGCCCTCTTCCGGTGTGGCCAGGAGGGGAGCGACCAGCTTTTTCACCAGCCAAGTTTTGCCCAGATCCTTTTCCCCGGCCATGACCAGATGCTGAACCCTGGTACGGGCCGTGCGCCTTTTCAGGCACGCCTGAATACGCTGTCTTGCCCCCTGCATCCAGGCTATAAAGGAAGGAAATTGGTCAAGGTCCTCCGGGTCATCCAGCAAACCACGCAAGAAGGCCAGGGCTGTCGAGCAATCTCCTTCCTTTCCCTCTACCCATGGAGCGGACGCCTGAACGACAAACCGGACGCCGTCGCGCTCATAAAACCCATAGAGGTGCCCTGCCAGGAAACGGAAGGATTGCTCCACATAATGATTCCTTTCCACAGCGCAAAGGAAGGCATCCTTTTTCCGTGGATCCAGCCCCCGGCGTACCGCATGGGATAAAACGCTATCCCTTCTCAGCGGTATGAATCCGCTCCCGGTATCCATCAGGTAAGGAAAGCTGCTGGTTTGGTAATAAAACCCTTTCGCTATAGCCTCCGGGCTGGGGGCGTTCCGCGTCTCCGGTTTTTCTGTGGAGGCTTCATCTATGGTTGCGCGCTCCTTCTCCATAACCTCCACTCCTCGGTAAAGGGCGTCAATAGCTTCGTTTCCCGGTTGGCTCGGCTTTCCTGGCTCCGGTCTGTAACTCTCGCTCATACTGTGAATCCCTTTCGTTCGAATGAGTGCATCAATTCAAAGATACTTTCATACAGGGCGTGTTCCCCATCGTGTAAAAGCATGTTCCGGGCATCCTTGTAAGGGGACATCCAGTCCCGGATGACGCACTCGCTGGCGGTTAGCCGTTCCCGTAGCTTGGCGGCGGACTCGCGTCCGGCCCTGTCTGCGTCCAGGGCGAGTATCACGTTCTTCTTTGTAAACAGGGCGGCCCAGCCGGTTTTCATCCCGCCTGCCCCCGGTATAGCCACCACGGCGGGAATCATGGCTTCCAGACTCCCGAGCCGGTCTTCATAGGGGCGTCGTGTATCCGGGTCCACATCTTGCTGGTAGGCTTCCCGGAAGCCTTCAAGAGCCTGCCCTATGGCTAAACAGTCGCTTTCCCCCTCCGTGACGATGACGAACCGCTTGCCATACGCGGAATGAATGCCCCATGGCGCAGCAGCCTTGCCAATGATCCATAGGAAGCGAATGCCGTGCGGGTTGTCTTCGGTAGGGTTCATTGTCCCATGGGATTTCCATTGTCCATTCTCAAGCTTCAAACAGGGGTTGGGGTGGTTGTCCCTTCTTCGCAGTTTCATGCCCGTATAGCGGGTATTCCCGGCCTCGTCGTCGGCTTGGTACAGGTATGCAAGGCGGTGGTCTTCCGTTGCCCCTAAAAGTCCCCGGCCCAGGGTCCGGTCCGTGTGAACAAGCATCATCAGGGAAGAAAGGCCCAGTTCAGCGGCCAGTTCTCCGGCAAGGCGTTCGTCCAAGGCAAGGCGTTCCGGCACGTGTCAAGTTCGGCTTCGTCCGGCGCGGAGAGAAAACAGGAAGTTTCCCCCGGAGGGGCGGCAGCCATGGATGTAGCCGAGCGGGAGCCAACGGGTATTTTGCGGATAGAAAGGGACGTTCCGTCATTATCGGACGGCCTCATTCCTAAAACCTCGCAGACGCCCCACAGAACGCTGGGAAAGTCCCGTTGTGTGTCTTGGGCCTTCATCCCGGCGTGAAGGTCGAACACATCGCCGCCGCGGTCACAGGCCCAGCACTTGAACCGGCCTTCCCCCTGGTATTCCGTGATCTGCAATTTGGGACGCGTATGCGTTCCAAACGGACAGGGATAAATCGTTACGCCACCCTTGTGCTGGGGTGACCCCAGCACAAGGCGGCAGTATTCGTTCAGGGCGTCCGGCGTTTTGAGGTCGGATAGTTCAAACTTCATGGGAGATTGAGCTTGTATTCCCCTGCACGTCGTAAACAATAACCGCAAGGATTGTTTGATACCCGCTAAGGTCAGCATCCCCGAGCCGTCCCCATGTTGGCGCATGAGGGGCGGCCATTTTTTTCTTCCTCCTCATTTCTTCATCTCCCTCTGTGTGTTGAGCCACATCATCACCTCTTCCACACGGAATCGCTTCATCCCTCCGCGCTTCCCGTCTCCCAGGCGGATATGCGGCAGCCCTTTTCTAGTAAGAGCATCCAATGTTCCCAGGCTGATACCTAGGTAGTCGGCCATTTCCCGGCGGTTCAATACGGGTTTTACTACATATGTTTGTTTATTCATCTTTATTCAGTTATGTTAATTGTTGAGCGCCCTCGTGAGAGAAACATCTATGATGTGCGTTCCTACCGTGAGAAATCCATATATAATTTCCTACATTGAGAAAAACGCTCACCGGCAAGCGGACACTTCTTCCAATTATACACACTTCTCCATTTCCGCTAGTGGGTTTAGTTATCTTAATATATCGGCATTGTCGCTAGTAGTTTATGTAGGTATACCTACATAAACTTAAGCCACTTTAATTCTCTTTCCTATCTCCAACGCCTTAAAAATATCCCAAACATACTTTTTTCTGGATGGGACAACAAGAATACTCTTTTTCTGTAATAAAATCTTCACAATAAACTCTGCGTGAAATATTAACAGAAACATAACTTCATGTCTTACCCGTGACAAAACAGGAGAAAAATCTGAAATACACCTCTTCATGGTTCGTCCTTGCCGGGAACAAACACTTCCCCCGACGGCAATAATTCATCCACCTTCCGTTTATACTCTTCCAGCAAAAACGCTAACCTCCGTACCTGCTCATCAGGTTCCATGGGACCCGGCATCTCAATTTTACAAAGACTTATTTCTCCGTGGGCAATAAGACCTTCCACCAATTCCAGCAGTTCCGCTTTCCTCATGGTCCTGACAGTAGAAATGGATCTGTTCCAGCCAAGGGCCTTGCGCCACTTGTACCCGCAACGGATGAGTTCGACAACCCTTTTAGACATTGTTTCTCCTACCATTTCCGGCGTAGCTTTCAAAACGTCCTCCGGTCTATTTATTTGTATGGTTACACGCTCCTCTCTTGGAACCATATCCATCTCTCCACCTCCTTCCTGAAAAAGTACTTCACACTTCCTCCGAAAATAACCTGACTATGCAGAGCCCTAGGTTTTGATGTTGAACCGAGCCAAAAAAATCTGATTTCCGTCAGGCTATCTAATGTCGCCCTTATGACGCGTTCATCTTTTGCCAGCAGTAAGACGGTAGTATTCATTTCTGTTCCTCCTTCTCATCTTGTGGGCATTTGCAGCTAGCCCGCAAAATAGCAAGAGCAACTTCCTCCGGAGTAAGTTTGCGTTCCCCCGCTTCCTCTTCTAATTTGGCAATGGTCTCTACAGGGAGTTTTAAGGTAATTTGATGTTGCGTTGTACTCATACTCGAAAATATTACCATACTATGATATTTCTACAATAAGAAAATTACAATATCATGCTAGCATTTATGTATTGAATTGCAATATTGTTGCATTAATAGTATATTAATATACATGCAGAAAACAGACGTGAAAGTATGGCTGAAAGCGATCGGTAAAAATAGACAATGGCTAGCAGAGCAATGCGGTGTAACCAAACGTGGTGTTGACGCTTGGCTTTCTTCTTCACGCACCATCCCACGCCCCGCAGAAAGGATTATCGAACGCCTTATGTCTCAATATTCCCCTACGGCCAGCACTCAGGAAACACCTTCCAACGGGGCAGACAATGCAATTACGCTCACGGTAGATGATACCACCTTTGACACCTGGAACCAAGCGGCCACGGCAGAAGGAAAACTATTGCGTCAGTGGTGTGTGGATGTCATCAATGAAAGCTTGGAATAGACCTGCGAATGCGGACAGAAGCATACGAAAGGCTATCGAATCGAAAACGCACAAAGCGTATTGACAACATCTTCCTTTTTACTAGGACGATCCTACCAAGCCTTCCCCGGGTAAGTTGGTAGTCTTATGACTCGCCAGAAGCTCCCCGGATACGGGAAAGTGTTCTTTTGCGCAAATCTCTATGCAATATGCTTTCATGATGGCCTTATTGACTAACTTCGATGAGAAGGGTTTTCCCTACCATCCATGATGGTAAACTCGCCTGAACTCACTATTTTCCGAGGCTCGTAAAGAAATTTGTGAGGGGAATGCAAGAGTAATTCCTACAGTAAACCTCAAATAAGCCAATAATTAATATATTTATCATCAATATATTCTCTCAGCATATAGGTCTAACGGAAGTAGAATTCAATAAACTAGTACGCATAAGCGCGTAGTGATGGTAAAGCTCAGTCCGGCAACCCTGGACCTTGACAAAACTTGCCGTGGCTTCTCTTCCTCTCTCCTTTCAAACCTTAGCAGTTTTATGTAACTTGCCTCTAAAAATTCGTCATTCTTGGACAAGTCCAGCTTAAAAACCTTGGGGTTTCTTAGGCTCTCCATTCTCTGAAACTTCTACATTCATGGACAAACTGCACAGGGTAACACAGAGTAAAAGCAGGGTTCTTTCTTTTTACCCTGTTGTCTTTATTATTTATAATTAGTTTATTATAGCACCAATACAGAGTAACAGGGCAAAAAGGAAAAAGCTCTACGTACTCCCATGCGCATACCTGTCCGAAAGGTCATCTCTTGACGACAAAAGAATCAGATCGCAAGGCGTTTCATGACTTCCTGGGCCGTCCACGGTGAAGTTTCGGTGGAGGATTGAAGGGCTCCATTGTTTCCAGCTTCAGAACAAATCGGCCTTTTGGAGGCATCCCAAGACGATAGGTGATAGACTCAATAATGCGGTTCTTCCAGCCATACGGCGGCTTCACTTGAACTCCTGTCGTCCCTTTCCTGGGCATCAAGCGCCACAAGGACTGATCTCCTACTGAATCTCTTAAAGCGGAATAGCCTTCAATCTCTTTCAGCTCCCGGCGCAACTGCTTATGCGTAGAAATCCGCAGTATGTATTGTCTTAACTCTGACGGTGTAGGCAATCTCCTATACTCTCGTAAATAATTACAAACCTGATGGCGGGCTTCACCGGCTTTTCCTTCCATGCTTAGTTGAACCAAGGGAGAATCCACCTTTTGCCTGAACGTCACTTCCCCGGATCCCGGATTCTTCACATCCCAGGCAATTACATAAACAGAAGGGACCCAAATAAACCTTGCCCAAGGGGAAGAGTTCCATTTTGAATAAGTTTCGTCTTGCTTTAAGTACAATATCCCTGCGGCAATCCACCGGTTCCCCCCTTGGCGGTGGCACTCCAACACATAACGCAATTCCTTTCCCCAAGGAAACAGCTTAGGCTTTGTCATTCTCCTCCTTTTCCGGATAAACGTTGAACCACGCCTCCGCCTCATTCTTGCGTCGGGCCTGTCTGTAGTGCTTCTCCATGACGGCAACAGAATTGCCCAGCCATGCAGCCACCCTCGGGTAATCTTCATACAAGGCGCAGGCATAAGAGGCAAAGGAATGCCGCAAAGCATCATGCTTCCATTTCACCCCGTCTCCTTTTAAGGCGTCAATAGCACGTCTTTGTGTCCATTCACGGCGTTGTGGCGTATCACCCAGCACAATGTGCCCGTGAGAAGGTATTCCCTCCTTTATTGCCCATTCCAGCCATTGCTTGCAGACATCCGGCAACGGAACAAACCGTGCGCGTCCCGTCTTGGACTTTCCATGATGAACCTTCACCAGATTTCCCTTCATGTCTATATCCTCCCAAGACAAGCGGGAAAGTTCCCGTGGACGGATTCCGCAAAATGCTCCCAGGACCAGCCATGGCACGGCATCAGTCCTTAGCCGTTGCGCTGCTGCAAGGATACTCGCCAGTTCCTCCGGGCTGTAAACCTCCCGTGGCGGCTCATCCTCCTGAATATCTGGCAACAGGTCAGAGGGATTTCGGGCAATAACTCCCCGCTTCACCAACCAATTAAGAAAAACATTCAAATGCCGTCTATACCGGGCAATCGTAGTCTTGGAAGGATAGCCGCCATTCCTCCCCACAATGGAATCGTACAAACGTTCTTCTATTACCCTCAATGCTGCCTCATCATCAAAAACAGAAATCCGGGCATTCTGTCCCAATAAAGCAATCATGGTCTCAATCTCCCTTAACTCTCGGGAAACATTCTCCACGGCTCTTTCGCTATTACGCCCCCTGGCTTCCTTTTCTTTATGAGTGGCGAATTTCAAAAACATTTCGCCAACAGTGGGACGAGCTTCATCCTGCTTTTCCTCCCAGGAAATCACATGATGAATAGCCTTATCCAGGGTCAGGGAATCCTTGCCCGCCATTAAGCGCGCTTGCCTATGCGCACGCCAAGCGACAATAGCGGCACGTTCCGTAGGGGTAAGTTGAAAGCTTTTCCCTTCCTGCTCCACCAGGGACGCAATTTCATCATACCTCTGTACGGCTGTCATGCGCGAAGGAAAGGTTTCCATCTTCTTTCCCCCGGAAAGAGTATTCACAATACGCCAGCGCATTGGCTCTCCCTGCCCCTTGGAGTAGGAGCCAATGCGAATGCCTCTGATCCGTTTTTCCGGCTTGCATCCCCCATCATTCCAGATATTTTTTTCTCTGCTCATGCGTTCCCAAGCGTTCCTGTTCGTTGGCATGAATTGTTGCTCTTTTCATCCCTCAATGGCAAGAGAAAGTTGCACCATTTTAACACCACTAAATTTCAACTCATTGAAAATTAACAATAACACAGGGCCTCATAATCCCTTGGTCGTAGATTCGAACCCTACCGGGCCTACCAGATAACCCCCTGCAAGTTTTTAACTTGCAGGGGGTTTCCTTTTCCAGTGCAGAAGAAAAAGGCTCCTGTTGAAGACGCCTCTGCTTCCCCTCCTGCATATGACGGAGCTTCAAAACGGCTGCCGGCAAATTCCCCGGTCGGCAAGTCCATGCCGAACACATCCCCATACAAATACAACAACCATCCGGAAATTCCGTGGGGAATTTCCGGGTAGTGAAAATTCATGATTAAAGGGAGTCCACGAGGGCTGCCAGATCATCATCATATACGAACTTGCATTGATCTCCCCGTTTCTTGAACAATTCAAACAGGCGCGGCATGTCCGTATCCGGAACGGAGAGGCCCAGCGCACTCAGGCGCATTTTCACGGCATGCCTTCCGGAATGCTTAGTCAAGGGCAGTTCCGTAGCGCCCCAGCCGATTTCCTCCGGGTCCATCACTTCATACGTGCTGCGGTTTTTCAGCACGCCGTCCTGGTGAATGCCGGAACCGTGGGCAAAAGCGTTCGCCCCCACTACGGCCTTGGAACGAGGAACGGCCAGGCCGCTCATGGCGGCCACCATGCGGCTGGTGCGCACCAGTTCATTCGTTCGTATTCCAGTCCGCCCTTCGGAAAAGAAATCCCGCCGGGAATGCAGTGCCATAATGACTTCCTCCAAGGCGGTATTTCCGGCCCGTTCCCCGATGCCGTTGATGGTTCCCTCTATCTGCCGCACCCCGGCCCGGATGGCCGCCAGAGAGTTGGCCACGGCCATCCCCATGTCATCATGGCAGTGGACGGACAGCCGGACGCGGTCCACATTGGGAACATGGGATTTCAGATAGGAAATCAGGCGGAAATATTCCTCCGGCATCGTGAACCCCACCGTATCCGGAATATTGATGCCAGCAGCGCCCGCGTCAATTACAGACTCTACAATCTCCGCCAGGAATTCCGGCTCCGTGCGGGAAGCGTCCTCTGCGGAAAACTGCACTTCCCCGCACAAATCGGAAGCCATGGCAACGGACTTTACGGCCATGTTCCTGATTTGTTCCCGGCTTTTTCCCAGCTTGTATTTCCGGTGGATGGGGGAGGTGGCCACCACCAGATGGATGCGCTCCCGTTCCCCGGCTGCCTTCAACGCTTCATGGGCGGCGGCGATGTCCTTTTCCACACAGCGGGCCAGCCCGCAGACACGGCTTTTTTCCGTGCGTTCCGCCACGGCCCGGACAGCTCGGAAATCGCCGTCTGAAATAACGGGGAAGCCCGCTTCAATAATATCCACGCCCAGCGTTTCCAGCTGCATGGCCACCTGTATTTTCTGCTCCACGTTCATCGCCGCGCCGGGGCACTGTTCCCCGTCTCTCAGCGTCGTATCAAAAATATGTATTTGTTCTTTCATTTACAGTAAAAATGTTAAGAGGTCGTTCCTTCGGGAACTGCGCACGGAAAACGTTCCTGTTACGGAATCATTACTTTGGCGCAAATCAAGACAGCCGTTTACTTCCCTCGCGCCGGAACGGCTCACCGGCGCATATCAAGATATCTTCACGGACTTACCGTCCGAGAAGCAGCAATAGACGACCTTGCAGAAACAGGGTATTCATCTTGCTTGTTTTTACTATAAATCCACCCTGAATGGGGAACGGGACAGACAATGCTCTTTAAAACCTGCTCTGTCAAGACACCTCAAGTACATATGACATTGTTAGAGCCGTCTCTTCCATTGAGATTTTGAAAGAGAGTGCCTTCCTTCACAAAAAACTGCCCAGCTGAATTAAATCAGCTGGGCAGAACATCTTTTTTATCCGTTTCTCCCAATAAGTTTCAATCCACGCACCTGTAAAGGTACGATATCGTCCATCTGAAAACGCTACAGAGACCATTATCTGATTCACCCACTTATAAAAGTACGGCTATATTGTAACAGATAATCTGAGCGCATAAAAAGAGAAACTCTCTCCAGACGGGTGGGAATTATGATTAGAATTTTCGAAATTGTCAACCTCGCCGACAAAAAATTTTCTTATTAGGAGATATGGATAAATTATTAACAGAAATCCGAATTCCTGTTAATAAAGCTCCGCGGGAACAAAAAAGAGCAAGGTACTACCATACCTTACTCTTTTCTTCCTGAATATAACCTCATATAGAGGCTGACATCAGAGTTGCTACACAGCAACCGCCTTATAAAGGTTCATTATGATGATGTCAAATCAAGAAGCAAAGGCAATCCATTACAATGACGACCAAACCCTATATTTATCGGTATCTTATACCAGCAATAGCAACAATTTACTTAATCGTGGCACCAAACGGGGGATTCTATATCCAAAATATTGTGCATGATTCTGTTAAACAAGGCTATACTGTACGGATAAACATAGAACTCCAATAACTGGAACTCATTCCAGAAATCAGTTCCAGATGAGAAAATTATGTGAACCCAAACTGGATAATACGCCTAATAACAATCTATTAAGATTACCATAGGATAAGGTTTGACACATTATTCACAACTCAACGGCCTATTGCTATTCACAGCAATAGGCCGTTTTCTACATTTCCCGGTGGGAACGTATTTCCTGAATGGAAATGGACAGGGAGGCGCGGCCGCGGTACACGTTGCGGTCAATCGTGAAAGCGATATCCCAGGGAGGATTGGGAAGCTCCCGTTCCGCTCCGTTGAAGAAAATAGCGTCACGCTCCACGATGCCCTGGCGCATGAAAAGCTTCAGATGATTGGTTCCCACGCGCTTGGGCGGTTCCGTGGGAAAAACGTCGGAACTCATGAAGAGAGGCTGTGGATTGGAGTTGCCGAAAGGTTCCAGCTTTTCATAGCTGTCCAGCAAATCCAGCGTCAACGCCTGGAAGGACACTTCCATGTCTATGTTGAGCACGGGGCTGCGCTGTTCCTCCGTCGTGGTTTCAGACACATAACGGTTGAATGCCCGGCGGAAATCGTCCATGCGGGATTCTTCAATCACCAGCCCCGCCGCCATGTCATGGCCACCGCCGGAAACCAGCGTATCCGCACAATGGTGAATGGCCTGCACCAGGGACACGCCGGGAATGGAACGGCCGGAGCCCTTCCCCACGCCGCTTTCGTCAAAGGCGATGACGAAGGTCGGCTTGTGGTACCGCCTCATCAGCTGGGAGGCTACAATGCCCACCACGCCGGGATGCCACGCGCGGGAACCCAGCACAATGACGTTGTCCCTCTCCGGGTCAAAGGAGTTATGAAGCATTTCCACCGCATCCGTCCGGATGGCCTCCTCTTCCTCCTGCCGCTTGCGGTTGTGGGAATCCAGCATTTGGGCAAGCTGCACGGCCCTCCTGGCATCCATGGTCAGCAGGAGTTCCAACGCATCCATGGGGGAATCCATGCGCCCGGCGGCATTAATGCGCGGGCCTATCCTGAACCCCACGTGGGCGGCGTTCAGGAAGCCCGCGTGGTTGACGGAGTCAGAAGGTCGGATGCCCGCTATTTCCGTCAGGGTTTTGAGGCCCGTATGGCGACTGTGCGCCAGCCTGCCCAAGCCGTGGCGAACCAGAATCCTGTTTTCCGCCACCAGGGGAACAATGTCCGCCACGGTTGCCACGGCCACCAGGTCCAGATAAAGTTTCAGGTCAAAGGTTTTCAGTTTCCGCTCCTTCAGGAGGGCATGCGCCAGCTTGAAGACTACTCCCGCGCTGCACAGATAGGTATATGGGCTGTTTTCCTCAATTTTGGCATTGACCACCGCCGCTGCATCCGGACGCCCCAAAGGGCCCGCCTCATGGTGGTCCAGAATGATGACGTCTATCCCCAGGCTGTTAAGCATGTCCACCTCCTTCACGGAGGAAGTGCCGCAGTCCACCGTAATAAGCAGGCTGGGAGGGTCCGCACATTCGCAAAGGCAGCGCTTGATGCCGGCCTCGCTGAGTCCGTAGCCTTCCCGGGAACGGACGGGAATAAAATACTGGGGATCCAGGTCATAAGCCATCAAAATGGCCCGAAGAAGCGCCACGGAGGTGACACCGTCCACATCATAGTCCCCATAAATGCACACGGTTTCCCCTTCATCCACGGCCCGGAAAATGCGGTCCACGGCAGCCCTCATTTCCCCCATTAGGAAAGGGTCGCTCAGGTGGGAGAGCCTGGGGTCCAGAAAGAGTTCCGTTTCCATTCCCCCGGTGAAGCCGCGCTGCAGCAGAAGCTGCTTGACCAGCAGGGGCAGTTCCGCAGGAAACGCTTTCAAGACCGGATCATCCTCCTTCACGGAAGGGCGTAGAGTCCAATGAAAACCCGGCGTCATGGCAGTATTTTAGCCCCGCATCCAACAGGGTCAAGGTTGTTTCCGCAACAGAAGGCCAAAGCGGAGAAAAGAAGCGTCCGCTTCCGTTTCCGGAAACAGTCCGCACGCCGCGCGCCCGGCCCTTTCAAAAAAAACTCCGCCCGGTTCGTTCCGGACGGAGTTCGGCGTAAGGCGCCAGCGCCTGAGACGGTTATTTCCTGGAGGAAAAAATCACTTCATTAATGATTGCATCCGGCTGGGGAGCCTTGTAGGTCAGGCGCACGGCGGAAGTTCCGGCAGGAATGGCAAATTCGGAGACCCCGGGACCGGCGTTTCTCTTGCCGACCGGCGTCCAGGCACCCTCGCCGCGGCGCGCCTGGATGGCGAAGGCGGCGGATCCCACTACGACTACCTTGGAAGCCCTGGGGTTGTCCAGATTGGGAACGACTATGTCCAACGGCTTATCGGCACGGTAAACCGTTTTCAGGTTTCTGTCGCTCAGGGAGACCAGGCTGGTGCCAGGATCAGAAGGAGGAACGTCAAATTTGAACATGTTCAGAACAATGTCCTGTTCCTTCCCGCTTTTATTGACCAGTTTCATGCCTCTGATTCCCTTGGGAAGCTGATTTCCCCTGGCAATGAAGTTCTTACCCTGTTTGTCCAGCTTCTGGACCACGGGTTTGGAGGAACCTTCCACATCCAGCACTACCTCAGCCCAGGAGTTGACGTCATCCCGTTCCAGGTTGACTTCCAGCCAGGTGGCGTCCGTGGGGCCATCCAACCGCAGGGAAATAAATTCTCCGGGTTTCATCTTGTGCGTTTCCATTACGCGGTTGATTCGCACGATTTTGTCGGATTTCTGCACGGAAACGCCCTCCAGCCCAGCCACGTTGGAGGAAGCCATAGCGGAAGGAGGCGTGTTGACGGCTATTTCCCTCACGGCAGTCCAGACGGCCCGTCCGTTGCCCGTTTTCTTCGGCTCAATGACGCGGTAGCGCACGGCACGGAGCAAAACCGGCTTGGGAGCCTTCCAGGCTACCTGCATTCCGGCGGTCTCCGGCCCCAGCGGCTTCCAGGTCTTGAGGTCGCGGGAGCCTTCCAGCTGCCCTTTCTCTACATAGTCACCGTCCTTGTCGTTGCGGCCCATCAGCACTTCCACGCTCCGCACGGGAATGGGCATTCCGTAGTCCACGCCATACCAGTCTCCCGGCTGACCATAAGCGCCGGAGTGCCAGAAGGAGCCGCGGTCCCCGTCACAGAAGAGTTCCGCCTTATCCATGCTGCCCCCCTTGACCAGAGGCTTGGGGGAAAGAGCCGGAGCGCCGGCAATGGCCGGGAAAACTTTTTTGGAGACAATATCCGCCAGTTCATTGACGGCGGGGGCCATCACCCGGGAACCGGTCTTTACCGCGGAACGGTACAGCTGCCCTTCCTGGTTATGGCGGCGGGAAATTCCATCCATGGCCGCCAAAGCCTGCGTGGCCTGCACCAGGTGGGTCGCGGCCTCTCCGGCGTTGTTTTCCTCCAGCGCCGCCACGGCATGCTGGCCAGCACGCCCCAGTTGTTCAAAGGCGTCCACCCACGCGCCGATTTCCTTCATCAGCCGGGGATTGTCGACCTTGGCGCGGATGACAGGCGCAGCGGAAGCCATGCGAGCGAATTCCTTTTTAAGCAGAGCCGCATCAGCCTTCTCTATCCTGCCTTCCCGGGCGGCTTCCAGCACGCGCTTGACCACAGGTTCTATTTCCACGGATTCCTCACGCCGGTAACCGTGGCCGTTAGGCCCCTGGTCGGAGTTGTGGTTCACAAAAACCTGCATGGCTTCCGCCGCCTTCGGGAACAGGCGCCTGACTCCCTCCTTCCAGGATTCCTCCGACTTAAAGCCGTTGATGTTCCAGGAGTAGTCCGCAAGACCGAAGAGGGAAACCTTGGAGGCCTCCGGCTTATCCATGGGGTTGGAGACAAATCCGCCCATGGATTCCCTGGCTCCCGGTTCCGTGGCAAGTCCGTACACGCGGCCCATGCACAGGTTGGAACGGCAGTAGTCCGTAACGGGGAAATTCCACCAGACGTAGGAAGGGCGCTTGATTCTCCTGTTCACCCACTGCTGGCCTTCCAGCGTGATGTCATGGCAGACGGAATTCCCCGTCCACATAACGTGGATGGAAGGGTCCAGGCGGTCGCCCAGAATATCCAGATAAGTTCCCGGCTTGGGATTGGCCCAGCCGCGGTTGTACTCCGTAGGGCACATGACCAGGGGAGTGACGTCTTTCTTCACCTTGACAAATTCGTCATTGATTTTGTTCAGCAGAAGGGCCTGCATGTCCCCCCGCTTGCCCTCTCCGAAGATGTCGTCAAAAAACACGGCAAAGGAACGGACGCCCAGCTTGTACATCATCTCAAACTTTTTGATGACGTTGTTCATGTCTTCTTCCGTCCACTTAATGTCTTTGCCGGGGTGGATGGCCCAGACAAAGTCCACATGGTTTTCCTTCGCCACCTTCACCAGTTCCCTGATCTGGGCGGCCTGGTCTGCGGGATAGGGATCCCGCCAGTGGGGGGAGGAATGGTAGGGATCGTCCTTCGGCCCGTAGATGTATGTGTTCATTTTGTTCTGCCCGTAAAAGCGCAGCTGGCTCAGACGGGCTTCATGGCTCCAGGGAGTGCCGTAAAAACCTTCCACCGTTCCGCGGAATTCAATGTCCGGCCAATCCGTAATTTCCCCAACGGGCAAAATCACGCCTTCTCCGCCGGTCTTCGTTCCCAGCTGCCGCAGCGTCTGCATGGCGTAAAATGCCCCCCGTTCGTCATGGGCTCCTATGCCCACCTTTCCCTGCGGAGAAATCACCAGCTTGTAGGCTCCGGATTTTTCCGGAACCCCGTCCAACAGCTTGCTCCCGCCCGCCTTGGCAGAACGTATTGTCACGGAAGGCTTCCCAGAGAAAGCAACCGTCTGGGAGGTGAATTTGGACTGCTGGGGGGACGGATATACGGCAGGAGTCGCCGCCAGAGCGGAGCCGGCCAGAAAGGCCGCCACGCTCAAGCCACATTGGAGAAGTTGAAAACCATTCATGATGATGCGCGATAATGGAACCAGAAAAAACTTTCCACCTCAAGAAAAAACCGTCCTCCGCCATCAGGGGAAGAACACGGGAAAAGACTTCAAGAAGAAACTTCCCCGCCTTCTCTTCCCTCTTCAGGAAGATCCCCCCGCTCCTCATGGAATATTCGGGAACTGTCATCACTCCATCACCCGGCTCATCCGGAGACCGCCCGGCGCAGCCGCCTCCCTGCAGGAAGCGGCATGTTGATGGATTTCCTGTGAAGGGCAATCGTCCCGCACGGAAATCCTGGCGGGGCTGGATGCCGGGGGCGCCGCCTTCTCCCTTCTTGACCAAAAATTCACCGTAACGCTGAAAAACAAAAAAGGGCCGTGCAGAATCCCTGAAAAGTCAGCGTCATCCCATTTCAGAAGACAAATTTGACCATTGCATCACTTGAAGGGAAGGTTCATCATGCGGAACATGCTCCGG
>ENA-OURU01001457-OURU01001457.1-human-gut-metagenome-genome-assembly--contig:-NODE-1457-length-29064-cov-3.978007_pt1 | contig 29064 bp, 19 predicted proteins | sample MGYA00242137_ERZ509064 | MGnify/ENA primary metagenome ERZ509064 (study PRJEB26280, sample SAMEA2338777) | human gut metagenome | biome: human gut; feature: human-associated habitat; material: faeces...
ATTTTGTATTATCTTACATAACTATTTGATTATAAATGTTAAAGATTTAAATACCTCTTAAATAAAACCCTTACATTTATTCATCTTGATAGCTGGTTGCGGATCCGAAATTTATAATTGGTTATTTGTAAGCTATTTAAATTCAGAATTTAATTGAATAAAACAACAATAAAACTCAACTTGAAATTTCAAGAGGGAATACTATGCCCGCCGCCGCAACGCATACCGACCTGTCCAGAATGAAGCCTGTCGGGTTTCTGAAAAATCCTTCGGAGCTGTTGGAGAAGGAAAAAAAACTCATGCTGGAGATTTGGGATGCGAGCGGAATGAATGATGACGAGTTTTCGCAGACGGTGGTCCCGGCTGTTCAAAACCTCGCCGAATACGTCGAGTTGCTTCCGGCCTCGGCCCAACATCATCATTCGGAAGAGGGCGGCCTTTTCAGACACTCTTTGGAAACGGCGCTCTTTTGCCTGAGATTGGCCCGAACGTCCATTCTGGCCCGCTACGGAACCCACGCCGAAGTGAATTTCTCCAAGAATTATTGGAGCCACGCGGCTTTCTTGGGCGGCCTGTTTCACGATCTCGGCAAGGTGGTTTCTTCCTTTGCCGTTTTCGACGAGAAAACGCACAAACGCTGGAAAGCCACTGAAGAAAGTCTTTGGGAGTGGGGCACGAAAAACAATGTGGAGCGCTACGTTGTCATTGCCCTTCAATCGACCAAAGACGAGGAACTCAATGACCCTTTCGGGTCTTCGGCTGCCAAGAACGCGGTTAGGGCAAAACACCGGGGCGGAGATCCCCATGAAGAATTTACTGCGGCTCTGGCGGACAAACTAATCCCGCCTGCTTACCGTAAATGGCTGCTGACCGTTGAGAATCCGAACCTCTTGGAGGAAATCCAAAGAGCGCTTACTAAAGATTCCATTGAGACGAGTCTGAAGAAGTGTATTCAGGAAGCCGACGGCGCTTCGACCAAGCGCAACGTTTTCCAAAACATCGCTTATCCGGTTTGTGAATCGAGCACCTCGGTCGTTTCGGCATTTCTCAACGGAATTGCCTTTGCCCTGTCCAAGGGTTTTTGGAAGATCAACAAGGTCAACGCCGAAGTTTTTGTGATCGAAGGCAAGTGTTTCATTGATTGGAACCGTGTGGCCTTGAGTTCGCTGTGCGCCTTTTTGGAGAGCAACGGTAAGAAGGTCGGCTTTATTCAGCGCAAGGACGAACTGTCTCAGTGGCTGCTGGACAACGGACTGATCTACGGCAACCCGAAGTACACGCCCAAAGGCGATTACTTCGAGTCACCTTTTTTCACCGTCATGCCCAAGTGTGCGGCAATGCCGACACGCGCCGTGTGGCTCACGCATCCGCCTTTTACGGGATTGGTGTCTTCGATTGAAGGATTTGTGTACGACTGCACGGATGTCGCGCCTGTGGACGCCGACGATCCGCTCTTCACGTCGGCAAGCAGAGGCGCAAAGGCAGAGGGCAGGGCCGAAGAAATCTTCCGCACGGCAGAAGAAATCGAACGCGCAAGGGCCGAGAAAATTCAAAACGAGAAGTACGGCAGAAATCCTTTGGAAAAACTGACGGAAGAAAAACTCGAAAGAACCAAGGAAATCAAGCGCGACAGGGACGCCCGCGTCACAAAGGTTTTCAGTGAATATCACGGAAAAGGATTTTTCGGAGCGGCCAAAAACCTCGTGGACAGAGTTCTGAAGGAGTTCGGCTATTCGCGTTTCTACGACGCCGAAGTCAGAGAAGTCCAAGTACCGGAGAAAATCGAAAGAGAAAAAGACCTGACTCCGGTCAAAAGGCAGCCGCAGGCGCAAAAAAGCACTTCTTCGGAAAACAAGGAAGAGGTGATTATCCAAGGCTTTGAGCCGGACAAAAATCAAAAGGCTCTTCCTCTGTACCGAACTCTGCTTCAGTACCATCCCGAACTCGATACCACCGATCCCATGTTCAATGAGGAAGAAAGAGGATGGAAAACCTATCGGAACTTTCCTCATGTCCCGCTTTTTGTTGAGTCGGAGTTCTGCGAAGAAGAGGAAGAGGAAGAACCCACCGTGTTCCCGGAAACGGATTCGGAGGAAAACGGGGCGGATATGTCCGATTGGAGCTGGGACGATTACAAACCCGGTGAAGATTCATCGGCAGGCGTACCCGGAGAAAATGCAAGCACTGATCTCGGTAACGGGACGGGGAGCGCCGCCAAGAATTTTCCGAAGAATCGGGTCAAACGCAAAAGAATCAATCCTCTGGATAAATCTCCGTCCTTTTCGGACTTTGCCGATAAAACAACGACTCGGTTTCTCTGGCGCTACTACCCGTTTGCCCAACGGCTTTCGGTCTGCGGCAGTCCTCACACGTTAAAGAAACTCAAATTCAAGCCCGAGCAGGAAAAAGACCGCGTATGGCTTTGGTCTTTTGCGTCTCAGGGCAACATTCCGAGTGAAATTTTTCCGCGAAAGATTTTTAAGAAAAGAGATCCGAAGCAGGAAAAATCGCCTGCAGCGGATGTCGGTCCCAGGTCTGTACCGGGAGATAACGGAAACACTTCTTCCGTCGGACAAGCGGATCTTCCCGGCAGAGCCGCAGCTTCTTCGGAAGCGGGCGGCGTATCGCCGTCGGCCTCAGGTCTTCCCGGAGAAATCCGATTTGCTCCGTTTGAAACCGACAGCGCCTTGGTGGTGCATTTCGCAAAATTCTATGAAAAAGCGCTCAAAGCCTATCGAATCGGTGTTGATCGGGGATGTTTCCCGAAGGAATTTAAAAACTCGGAGTTTTATCCGCTCTTTATCGAGCTGGCAACGCTGTTCACGAACCGAGCCGAGTGTGTTGCGGGCGAAGGCTCCGAAATCCTTCCCTTGGTAGAAGTAAACGCGACGAGCGTTCGCGTCAATGCTTGGGTGCTTTTCTGCGGTCGTTTCCGCTCCGTTTACAGAAATCCCGAAACCGACGACGAGGATCCTGCAAACCTGCTGACAGGACGCGTTGAAAAATTCCTGAAGCCCTTTGTTCAGGTGCATCCCAATTCATTCCTTTCGCGCTTCCGGGGAGCAGACGGAAGGGAAGCGGAAGAACCCTTTTCCTCAGACTATTCGGTCGTCTTTACCGACGCGCTCACGGTCAACGCCGTGAACTTTCTGGTGAGGGCCGTGGATATGCCCTCGGCGGACGTTCAGTTGTACTTCAAGAACCTTTACGACGCCACACACGAAAACGAAGCGGACGAAAAGTTCAGAAGCGATCAGAACTTCGGCTTCAGGAACGCACGGACTTCGGAAGAGGTCAATCCGATGGAAACGGGCGTTGAGACACCGACGCAAAATTCCCCGGAAGCTCCCGGAGAACCCGGAAGAGGAGAAAACGCAAACGGACAAACTCAGGGCGCTTCCGAGAGCAGCGGCGACTCACCCGGCCAAAATGCAGAGAACCCGGAAGAAAATACCGGAGAAGGTCAGTCAAACGGAGAAAGTCCGTCCGCCGAAGGGTCCCGGATGAGCGGAAAACCGTCTGATGCAGCCGAAAACGGAGACACTTCCGCCGATAAAGGTGCTTCCGGAGAAAGCTCCGAAGAAAACGGAGAAAGTCATCCTGACTCGGCTCCCGGAGGATCCGGAGAAACCGGAGAATCCGTTGATTCAAACAACAATAAAAATGAAATAAACGATTCGACAGGCAGAAACGGACGGGTTGACGAGGAGACGGGCGAAATATTCCCCGATGCCTCCGACGATGAGTGTCCGTGGGATGAGTCGGGATCCGGGGCATCAGACGCCGGAGAACGGGACGACGAAGCCCGCTTTGAAGAAAGCGTTGCCGGCGGCACAGGCTCGGCCTCATCCAACACCGATGACAACCTGCGGTTTCTCTATCAGATCAAAGAGGAACTCACAGGCGGAGGCGGCGCCTTCATCCAATGCGACGAAATCAGCTACGAGCAGGACAGCTCGGGCGTCATTTGCAGTATTTCCAAGGAGAAGTGGAAGTCTCTCTTGGCAGCCCAAAAGTTAAAAGCACACGAAACCGGAGAGCTTCTCTCGACGGTCTCGCTCTTTTTCAGAAAAAACAGAATTGCGGCCCGCATGAATTCCAAGGAGAAATAAGAAAATGAAATTCGATCCGACTAAGTATGAGCGGTCGTACCGACCCAACTTTGAACTGACGCAAGCCTTTTGGTGGCAGCAGGGCGTCTTTGCCAGCGGCATAGGTTCGCTGGTTTATCTTGCCACCCACGGATTTGCCGTTTGGCCCGTTTGGGCGGCAACCGCTTCGGCCTGTGCCGCAATGTCCCTTTACCGCAGACATCAGGCCGTACAGATCAATGAGAAGCACAAGAAATTGAGAGGCATGGATCTTGTTTTCACGGACTTCGAGGCTTTGAAAGAAAAGATTTTTCCCGAGTACAAACCGGGGATGTCCTACGACGACATCAAGGGAACTTCAAAAGCGGTTTGGCTTGGGAACGGATTCATGTGGGAAAAAGACCAAATCCAAAAGCTCACTGAAATTGTGAGCGGGAACCTCGAGTCTTTGGATCTTCAGCCTGTCGGAGACAGCTCGGGCGGCTTCTCGGATAAAACCGGAGAGGCTGCCAAGAAAGGGCTTTCGGCCATTCACGGCTTGGGAGAGGAAACGGACATCTATCAGCCGTTGGGCCATATCAGCGGACACACGTTGATTCTGGGGACGACCGGTGCCGGCAAAACAAGACTGTTCGACCTTCTCATCTCTCAGGCGATCATGCGCGGGGAGTCCGTTTTGATCTTCGATCCGAAAGGAGACGAAGAGCTGGAAAAGAACGCGAAGAGGGCCTGCGAGATTGTGGGCAAGCCACAGTTGTTTGTTTCCGTTCAGCTCAAGGATCCGAAACACTCGGCCAAAATCGACCCGCTCGCAAACTTTGAGGAAACAACCGAACTCGCTTCCCGCATCAAATGCCTCATGGGACCGGGCGACGACGATTTCAAGAAGTACGCCACGGCTTTTGCGACAAGCATTTTCGAAGGCATGACGATGGCAGGCGAAAAACCGACTCTGAACAACCTTTACAAGTACGTGCAAAGCGGCAGCCTCCCGTCCTTGGTTTGCAAAATTGTTCAGCAGCTTGCCTCTCAAAAGGAGGATTATGAAAGCAACCTGAGAATTGCGCTCTGCACGGAGGACTTCCCCGAAGGGATCTCCGGCGTCAATGTCCTTAAGGGTTCGATGTCGGTGTCAAGAAACAAGCAGCAGGCGGTGGTAATGTTGAGCGATTTTCAGAAAGCTCAGTATTGGGTGGCGTACCTAAGACACTTCCTGATGCAAGACGATTCCCGCGCAGTGAGAAACGCGGCCTCGGTTGTTTCTTACTTTGAACATGATCAGGAACACTTGGGCAAAATGCTTTCCTGCCTTACGGCGGGACTTACCGACCTTACCGCCGGAGAAATCGGAACGATTGTGAATCCCAAATCTCATGCTCCGGACGAGAACTTCCTGAACCTCAAAGATCTCACGCACGGCAGACGGGTTGTGTACATCGGTTTGAATACCCTTCAGTATCAGGTTGCCGGACGTTCTTTGGGCGCCATTTTGCTCTCGGATCTGGCTCAGGTCGCAGCCGACCGCTACAACTACAACCGAGACATGGAACCCCTGAACATCTTCGTTGACGAATGTGCGGAAATCGCCAACGATCCTTTGATTGCACTGCTTAACAAAGGACGCGGCGCGAAGTTTCAGATTTACTGCGCCTCGCAGACGATTGCCGACTTCACGACAAGACTTGAGAGCAAGGACAAGACGGAATCGGCCTTGGGCAACTTCAACAATATGATTTGTCTGCGCTTAAGAAGCGCGGAATCCATGAAGTATTTCTCGGACAACTGCATGAAAACCAAAATCAACTACGTCATGCACACGCAGTCCACGAGCATTTCCGCAGACAATCCGATGACGGCTTCGGCCAACTCGGGAGAGCGCCTGATGGAAGAAGAAGCCGAACTTGTGCCGCCGCAGGTGTTGGGAATGCTGCCGGACCTGGAGTATTTCGCGTCTTTATCAGGCGGAAAGATTTTCAAGGGAAGGCTGCCGATCCTCTCGGAGGAAAAGGCGAAACTTGAGCGCAGTGCAAATATCGGAAAAATCGGAACGCCTTTCGAAAGAATCGCCAAGAAGTGCCTTTGGATTAGAGATTGATAAATGTCGCGACAGGTATCCGGATCGGAGAAAAGGTCCAACTTCGGAATCGGGCCGACATTGCCCGTCTGCTCCGATGAGACGCACAAACTTTGTCCGTTTGTCCCCGATTTTGCCTGGTTTGCGGCCATCCCGATAAACAAAGATTCTTGTCAAAGCCTTGAGTTTCAGAGCTTCCAAAGAAACGAAGAAGAGGAGAGAGTCGGGCCGGTTTCCGAAACAGGAGCAAGTTGTTCCTACAGCGGCAACCAAGTCCGTTTTGATTCTTTTGTTCCCGGTACTTTTCGCGGCACTGTTGCAAATAGTCGGTGGTGATAAACTTATCATCCCCTTTTGCTGATGGAGCTGCACATGAACCCATTCAAAGGCCGGCATTTTCAGCGTGACATCATTCTGTGGGCCGTACGCTGGTACTGCAAATACGGCATCAGTTACCGTGAGCTGCAGGAGATGCTGGCTGAACGCGGAGTGAATGTCGATCACTCCACGATTTACCGCTGGGTTCAGCGTTATGCGCCTGAAATGGAAAAACGGCTGCGCTGGTACTGGCGTAACCCTTCCGATCTTTGCCCGTGGCACATGGATGAAACCTACGTGAAGGTCAATGGCCGCTGGGCGTATCTGTACCGGGCCGTCGACAGCCGGGGCCGCACTGTCGATTTTTATCTCTCCTCCCGTCGTAACAGCAAAGCTGCATACCGGTTTCTGGGTAAAATCCTCAACAACGTGAAGAAGTGGCAGATCCCGCGATTCATCAACACGGATAAAGCGCCCGCCTATGGTCGCGCGCTTGCTCTGCTCAAACGCGAAGGCCGGTGCCCGTCTGACGTTGAACACCGACAGATTAAGTACCGGAACAACGTGATTGAATGCGATCATGGCAAACTGAAACGGATAATCGGCGCCACGCTGGGATTTAAATCCATGAAGACGGCTTACGCCACCATCAAAGGTATTGAGGTGATGCGTGCACTACGCAAAGGCCAGGCCTCAGCATTTTATTATGGTGATCCCCTGGGCGAAATGCGCCTGGTAAGCAGAGTTTTTGAAACGTAAGGCCTTTGAATAAGACAAAAGGCTGCCTCATCGCTAACTTTGCAACAGTGCCGCTCTGATCAATTCCTCCCCGATGGAAAATTCCCGCTAGATTCTTCGAAATTAAGCCTCCGAAGGGCGCTTGGAAAAATTACGTACTTTGCAGAGCTTCCTTAATTGTGAAATAAACAATTAAGAAGCAATATGAAAATCTCGGAGCGACTTCTTGCCTGGCAAGTGCTTTTATCACTGTCTGAAGGAAAAGGTTTTTCTTTAGCAGCAGACAAGTTTGGACGAGATGAAGCTTTTTATTGCCGACTAACACATGGTCTTGAAACTGAAATCGGAATCCGGTTAACGGAGCCCCACTCACGGCCAGTTCGTTTAACTCAAGAAGCTATTGAGCTGCTGCCTGAGATTGAATGCTATTTGGAAGCAGCAAAAACATTAAAAGAAAAAATTTCGGCCGCCGGAAGTCAAAATTTAGCAGTAAAGCTTGGGATTCCGATCAACGTACCCCGCACTAGCTTTGTGGAACTCATCCAAAGCTACAGACAGAAAGATCCCAATCTTAAAGTAGAGATTTTTTCTGATGTGGATCATGAGGACGTGATTTCCGGCAAGGTGGATGTCGCGTATTTGCCGTATCGTCCGCCTGCAGAAAGCTTGTTCATTTGGAATGTCAACAAAGTTGGGAATGTTCCTTTAGCTACGCCGAAATATGTTTGGAAAAGAGGAAATCCGCAAAGTCCTGAGGATCTGAGAACTCACGATATCATTTTGAGGACCGGCCGAAATTATCCGGTCACAAGCCATTTGCAGAAAGACGGTGAGTTAAGGCCGCTTGAGTATAAGCAAATTGTTTTCTCCGGTGACGTTCTCTCAGGTCGAGAATGGCTGATGGCCGGGATGGGGATCGCTATTGATTTGTCCCTTGCTTTTTGCTGGAAGGACATTGAACAAGGAAGATTAGTACCCGTCTTAAACGGCTGGAGCAGAAGTCCCTGGGATTTGACAGTCGCAATGAAGAAACACTCGTTGTCTAACCGTCGGCTCGTTTCATTTGCTAGAGCAATAGTTGAATACGAAGCAAAGGCATCTGAAAATCGTGCGAAATTCCATGCACGCGAACTAAAAAAATAATGGCCAAACAAGAAACCAAAGCGGCTAATTAATTCGGTTTTCTGCAAACTGCCGTGAAATCTTTCCTTCGGTCGTAGACAACGGACTTCACATCCAGAAGTCCGAGAAGCGAAGAAAAGAGCTGGTCATGAGAAGCGTCCGCTTTTGCCTGCTCCCGCAGGCAGACATCATTTAGGCCGAATTTTTGCTCAAAACCTTTGGATAGCCATAACAGCATAGGCACTTCTTTTTGCTCTTTCGGTGCGATTAATTCCGGTGCGCCGTGCAGATACATATTGTTTTCGCCGAGACTTTCTCCGTGATCACTGACATAAAGCAGACCCGTATCAAAACCGTCCAGACCCTTTAACCAGTCAATGACGCTGGCTAAAAAGTGATCGGTGTAAAGGATTGCGTTGTCATAAGCATTGACGATCTCTTCCCTCGTACAGTTGTTGAGCTTTTCATCCGTGCAGACAGGCTTAAAGACTTCAAAGTTTTTAGGATAGCGTTTGGAATAAGCAGGGCCGTGGTTGCCGAGCTGGTGCATAAAGACCACCGTAGTTTTGCCCGGCTTTAAGATTTCCGAGGTATCGATACCGGCTAACAAAGCTTCGTCATAGCATCTCGGGCCTGAGCAAAGAGAAGGGGCCTTGTTTTTAGAGATAGACAAGGACGGAACGCCTTTGCAGACGCCCTTGCATCCGGATTGGTTATCCACCCAAAACACATTGATACCGGCTCTCTGAAGAATCGGCAAGAGGCTTTCTTCTTTCAAAATTCTGTCTCTGTCGTAGCTATCTCTACCGACACGGCTAAACATGCAAGGCAACGAGACGTCGGTACTCGTGCCACAGGAGATCGTTTTGCTGAACGGAATGACATTTCTGGCACGAAGCTGAGGCGTTGTATTGCGGCTGTAGCCTGCGAGTCCCCAATTGGCTAAACGGGCGGTTTCTCCGACAACCACAATGAAAAGCGTTCCCTTGTCTTTGGCGTGACTGGCCCCAAGTGTGGGCTTAGGATCGATCACGATTCTCGGAGCGTCGACTTCAGTAGAGCCGTCTTTAAACACCGCTTTGTACGTTCCGCTGAAGACGTTTACCGGAGAGATTAAATTTCGAAGAACCGGCTCTGAACGAATCAGGGAAGAAACGCCTTGGAAATTGAGCATTAAGAAACAAACGCCAATGACTAGTCCTACTAATCCTTGGAATAAACCGCGTACAAAAGAAGAATGCTTAATCGGAACAAAGAAAGTCAGATATACCTGCGGGAGACATAAAAAGGCGAACTCTAAGAAGAACTTAGCAGTTAGAAGTTCTGCGGCTTCTGCCGTATCAGTGGCGAGCGCATTGCGCATCATCTCCGAATTAATAATGGTTCCGTACTGATAATTGAAGTACAAGGCTCCGGCGGCGCAGACTGTGAAGAATAAACTAAAGGTCTTGATTAACAAGCTGTAGTTTAAGAGCCGCAGAACCGCGAAAAACGCTGAGAAAAGAATAAAAGCACAAACTGCAAGCAGCCATAAATCAGATGACGAAAACTTCAGAGCCGAACATGCTTTCGAGAAGAACGGCAGGTTAAAAATGAAAGTAAGGAAGAAGGCCGATATTAAGCAATAAGGAAGCGTAGAAACGGGTTTTTGGCGAATTCTTATCGGAGCTTTTGGAAAGAAAAATAACCTGTAGAACAGGGCGCAAATGGCCCAGTCCAAAAACATCGTCGCAAAAGAATGAGAGAAGAAATGTGCGCCTTGCGCCTGACGCTCAAGCCCCAAGATCCATCCTAAAACAAAGGCGAGGATAAGAAAAATCCATGCTTTCTTAAATTTGAGCTGCCGAAATGCAAAGTAGAGCGCAAAGAGGCAAAAACCCGAAGAGGCATGGCCGGCGGGGAAACATTTTCCGGCGCTGCCGCTTCCGCCGTACTGCGGAAGCGACCAAGGACATGGAGAGGCGGATAAGGACTTCAAACCGCTGATGATGAGCGCACAGGCCGAAATAGAAAGCGCGACGTACAGACAGACCTTTCGGTAAGGTTTTAATCGGGCGAACTGCTTCAAATAGGAAAGCAGAAAAAGAATCAGCGAGCTCACCGCAACAGCAACTGCGACATACTTGCCGCCTTTATGGAGTACTGCTGAAAAGAAAAAACTTCCGGTCCCGAACCAATTATTTCCGGAAAGATAAAACGGGGCTGCAAAAAATGAGTCAATCGGTGCGTAGCGAAACTCCGAAATTAGGCAGAGCAACCATAAAGGAAGCAATACCGTTAGAATGTCATTGAAGCTCCAAACCAGGAAAGAATTGGTCTTCTTTGGCACTTTTAAATTCATCGTCTACAACTCCGCACCGATCGGAAGATAAGTATGGGTCTCTTGTCTGTAAGGACGGGTTAAGCGATCGTGAAAACTACGTTAAAAACGAACAGATATGCCGACGATTTTGATTGTGGAAGACAACGAGGACATTAGGCTCAACCTCGTTGAATATTTAGAGTCCAAAAATTACCAGACCGACAACACGGATGACGGCTTGAAAGCTCTGGCTTTAACGATCGTCAATAAATACGACCTCATCGTCCTGGACATCATGCTTCCCGGCATGGACGGACTGCGCCTTTGCCGCGAGCTGAGAAGCCGGGGTAACACGACCCCCATTATTATCCTGAGCGCTAAGGACAGCACGGACGACCGCATCATGGGCCTTTCCGAAGGCGCAGATGATTACATCGTGAAGCCTTTTTCCTTGGCTGAACTTCTGCTGCGGATCCAGGCCGTCCTTCGCCGCAGTTCAACGCCGGAAGAGAAGGTTCTTCAAGTCGGGGACCTCAGACTCGAACTTGACAGTAAGCGGGTTTTTCGAGGAGATACGGAGCTCAAACTCAATCCGACAGCTTTCCGGATTTTGGCCTTTTTGATGCAGAAAAGCCCAGAAGTGGTTTCTCGTGAAGAAATTGAGGACGAGATCTGGGGCTTCCAGCGAGTGGCCGGGGATAATTTGAGAGCTCATATCTATCAAATTAGAAAAATCGTAGACAAGCCTTTTGAAGAGCCGCTGATTGAAACGCGTCACGGATTCGGCTGGGCGGTACGCGCAAAAGAGGATCTGGAAGAATGACAAAAGGTCGTTCGCTCAAACAGTCATTAGGAATGCTTTGCGGCGTGATAGCAGCCGCCTGCGCGGTTCTGTATTCCATCACGTTGGTTTACGTTTTAGAGACGGCAGAGAGCAAGCTCATGGCATCTGTGATGGACGATATGCTGCAGACTGTTGTGACTGCAGATATCCTGCAGGGGAAGCCGCCGCGTCTTGATCAGGTTTCCCGCCTTTATATTGAAGGAGATCCCAGCCGTGAGATCCCGGACCTATTCAGACACAATCCGCAAGGATATACGGAATTTACAGACGGCGAAGATCTTCATACCTATACCAAAATCATCAACGGGAAGCGTTATGTTTTGACGCGTCATCAAGGCAATTTTGAGATTTGGGAGAGACATCTTTTTCGAATCGGCGTAGTCGGATTCCTGCTTCTTATTGCGATTTGCTCTTTTGTGGGTTGGTATTTGGGCCGCAAGCTGCTGTCTCCTTTAGGACAGCTGACTAAGGAAGCGGTAAGAGCCGAGGGGTTGATTCAGAACGGCAAAATCTACACGGAAGAAATCTTTAAAGGGCACTGGCCGGAAAACGAAATCGGAGAATTGGAACGCTCTTTTAAAGTGTTGGGTTCCAAACTCAAAGTCCTCGCGATGAAGGAAAGAGCGTTTTCCACCGAGGTCAGTCACGAGGTTCGTACTCCTCTGACGGTGATCGATACGAGTCTCGAACTTCTCAATGAACAGGTTCAAGGCAACGACCGTCAAAAAACATTAATTCGTCGTGCACAGAATGCCTCTTCTCGAATCAAAGGGATGGCGGAAGTTTTCTTAAATATCGGACGCGCTCGAACAGGTCAGAACAACGCGCTTTGCTCAATGCCCGAACTCATTGCCGGCTTGAAAGAGTCCTGGAAACAAAAAGCCGAAAACAAAGGGTTGAAGCTTTCTATCGAAATGAAGAACATGCCCAAGCAGACATTTAACGAAGTACTTGGCGCAACGATCTTCGATAACCTCGTCTTCAATGCTATTCACTACACGGACAAGGGTTCGGTGACCGTCATCGTTGATGAAGATCAAGCCATCATTCGTGATACAGGGATCGGAATAAAAGAAGAAGATAGAGAAAAGGTTTTTGACCGCGGTTTTAGGGCCGGTCAAGGCGGTCGCGGCCATTATCAGGGATTCGGGTTGGGACTGGCGATTTCAAAGCGTGCAGCCGAGGCATTAGGCTGGAGCATTTCGCTCAAATCCGAAGTCGGTAAAGGCACCGACTTCGTGATTCGTTTCAAACCGGAGTCAGTTGACGAGGTTAACAGCAATCAATAGGAAGGGTAGGACGAAGATCATGGCAACAGTGCTTGCGCCGATGGCTTCAGAGGCAAATTCTTCGTCCCCGCCGTAGGCTTTAGAGAGCACGGCAATGACGGAAGAAACCGGCAGCGCGGAAGCCAAGATGAAGCACTTCCGCATGAGCGGGTCCATGTCTAAAGACATTGTGCACAAATACATCGTAATCGGGCGAATGACGTAGCAGGAGAGGAGAATCAGCCAGACTTCTCTCGGGAGTTTTTTGAGTTTCTCACAACCAATTTGCCAAACCGTAATTCCGACAAAGACCAATGCCAGCGGTGTCGCTAATTGACCGATTGTATGCGTTGACTGAGCGATGAACTTGGGGACGGGAATCGACAGGAGGACAACGATCAAACCGATAAGGAAGCCCATCAAAGGCGGCGAGAGCAGCATCTTGAGTCCGCGGATGGAAAAAATTTTAGGTTCTTCTGTCATTCCACGGCGGGCACCGTCTAGCTGAATGTTAAAGATGCCGACGGTCCAAATGAAGACGCAGTTGGCAAAGAAGTAGACGAGCAAATAAGGAATGCCGTCCGAGCCGTACATTGTCTGTACCAAGGGGACGCCGACGAACAAAACGGTCGCGCCGGTAAACGCGGCAATGAATGTTCCTTTCATGTGAGGCCGAACCCAACCGAGCTTAATGAAGAGGATGGAGATCAAGAAATTCAGGCCAACGGTAAGGAACGGAAGCCCTGCAAACTTCAATAAGTTATAAAGTTCACCGTGTGAAAACTTAGAAATGACGGAATAAAACAGAAAGCACGGCAGAGCGGCGTTGACGAGTTTAGACACAATGCCGCGGTGCGATGGCGCATCGAACCAGCCCTTGCGTGCGAGAAATACACCGAAGCCGATCACGATGAGTAAAACGCAGACCGCGGATAGTGAATGAAGTATTGTGGCGGCTAACATTATTTTTCCTTGGAATTTGCCAATAGTTTAGTCCTGCAATCATCGTCAATCGAAGATAGAAAGACTCGAAAACTAAAGCAAAAACCGCCTTAGAAAAGGCGGTCGGAAGTACGTGTGAACATGTTCACACAGGGCAATTACAGGGCTTCTACAAACTTTAAAGCGGCGGTGACAGAGGCGAAGAATGCCTTGATACCGGAGTTTTGTGTCTTGCTGTCGATATTCTGTTCTGCAGTCGGCCACCAGGCAAGGATTTCGCTTTTAACGAACTGCTGGGCTTCTTCGATTTTGTCTTCGGCTAAAAGATGGCCGAGGAAAGCAAGCTCGACGGCGATGTGGTCATCAGGCAGGTTGGAAGTGTTCTGAAGGCCTTTGCTGAGATACGTTTTAAAAGCTTCGTGGGTGTTCTTTCCGGTCACGGTAATCAGACCGCCGGCCCAGAAAGAATGTGTCATTCCGATCGTCGTGTCACCGACACCGTAAAAGAGTTTAGCCGCATCACGGTCAAAGCCTTCATTAAAAGCGACGTTGCCGAAGCGAGAGCCGTTAAATCCGACTTCATCGGCTATGCTGTTAAAAGCTTCTGCAGCCTTGGGGTAGACGGAAGTTTTATTCTCATGCGGGTCGAGAATAATTTCACTTAAGACGGTGATGATTTTAGCTAATGCTTCTGAGCATTCTTCTCGAGTGATTTCTTGGTAATTCATATTTATCCTTTGGGACTGCGGACAAAAACTGCGCAGAATTTTTTCATTGCAAGGAACTGTATCAGTTAAGTGGTCGCAGGGCGAGCTTTTTAATTCGGACTTAGGGAAAACTGAGAGACAAGCAGGTGACGACTCCCGAAAATTAGTCTTATCGAAAATAAGGACGGCAGTCTTCAAACCTAAAGTTGGAAAATCCATCGAGTCGGGTTGTTATTTTCGAGGCACGAGCCATTTTCCTGTTTTGGAAAAGTTGAGACAAAAAAAGGCGGGTCCCGGACCCGCCCCAAAAATACCCTAAGAGACACGAAGCGGTGCCGCACGCTTCCGGCACCGCAATTCAAACTCAGGCTTTAACTTTCATAGCCCCAAAGTCCGTAATGGAAGAAATGAAGCGGATCTTCGGAGAAGTGCCGGCATCCTTATTGATGATCTGGGCCTTAGCAATCAAGGCTTTCTGAGCATCAGTCGGGTTGTCGTAGTCTACTAACTGCAAAGCCTTAGTCGAGCAGACTTCAACGCAGGCAGGCAAGCGTCCTTGGGAAGTACGATGCGTGCACAGAGTGCAGTGCTCGGCTTTTCCGGGGATACGCGTTGTCCAAGCTGTCGGGCTGGCGCTTCTTCCTCCGAGCGGTTTGAGGTCTCCGTAGTAGGACTGTTTGTTCGGATCGGAGAATTTAGGCGCACCGTACGGACAGGCAGCTAAGCAGCCTTTGCAGCCGATGCACTTCTTCTGGTCGATCAGAACTTCACCGTGCGGTCCGAAGTAAACGGCTTTTACCGGGCAGACCTTCATGCAGGCGGGATTTTCGCAGTGCATACAGGAAACGCGGAAGTATTCGATGACTTCTTCAGCCGGATGCTCAAGTCTTTCCAAATGGTTCCACTTCACACCGGGCGCAACTTGGTTTTCTTCTTTACAAGCGACGAAGCAGGCGTGGCAGCCGACGCAGTCGTCAGCATTAACAATGATTCCATATTTGCTCATGACGATCTCCTTAGGCTTTCTTTTCAATACGGACGGGATTTTCGAAGTAGCTCGGATAACCGGACAACGGATCGCGATTGCCGCGGTTCATGAGTTTCTGGGTATTCTGGTTGTCGAGCCAGCCGTATTGAGCGTCAATCGTGCCGACAGGAACAATCAGAGAAACCACTGCTTTGGCTTCTACAGGTCCGCCGTAGGGAGATGTAATAAGGATGGTATCGCCTTCCTTAATACCTCTGGCCTCAGCATCCCTCGGGTTGATGTTGACGTGCAGGCAGTCTTCGATTTCCATCAGATAGGGCTGGTCCGTACGGGTCTTGCTGTGTGTGATGTACGGTTTGCGAGAACCGTTCATGAGGCGAAGATCAAATTCTTTGCTGAGCTCGGTCATCGGTTTGTATTCCGGGAGGCCGGGGTAGCCGAATTTAGCCGCACGATCAGAGAAGAAGTCCAGCTTGCCGGAAAGCGTGTTGAAGCCGGGTTTTCCGTCCGGACGCAGTCTTCCGTCTTCGTACTTCTTGAAGCCGGGTTTTGGAGCCGGGATACGGCTGATCTGAGGCAGCGCGTCTCTGAACTTGACCAGGTCGCCGCCTTCGTACTGATGAAGGATGAAGTCGAGGGCCTTTTCGGGATCACCGTCAAAGAAGTGTTCAGGTTTATCGATAATGCAACCGAGTTCCAGCGCAATACGCCAGTCTTCTTTAGCTTCTCCAAGCGGTTTGATCGGTTTCCGAACGGCAATGTTCGGGCCGTACCAGCCGAAAGGAGCATGGCGTTCATAGTTCATCGCAGCAGGCAGAATAATGTCCATGTTGCGGTGGCTGTCTTTGCGATGGAAGTAATCTGTTGCGAAAGCAAAATCTAACTTCGAGAGAGCGTCGTTATAGACATCAGGCTGCGGCCAAATGTTGACGTTAAAGCCCCAGCCGCAGAAGACTTTGACCTTGCCGTCGCGAACCCATTCAGGCAGATTGTTCGGGCTAGTCTGATCCTGCAGGTCATGCCAAAGCGGAAGTTCCTCTTTATCTAAGCGGCGAGCTTTCACTTCAGGGGAGTTCCACCATTTCTTGTCGGCCATAGCAGGATGCAGACCGAAGGCGGCCATGGACAAGCCTTTGGGAGGCTGACCGAAGGGAACGCCGCCGGGGATGTCGATGTAACCCATCAGGATTGGCAGCAGGAGCAGACCGCGAGTGTTGTTCACGCCGTTGGAGTTGTGAGACAGAGACTGAGTCGTCAGAGTGAAGGAGCCCGGGCCCTGAGCCCAGAGGCGAGCGGCTGCGACAACTTTGTCGGCAGGTACACCGGTGATTTCCTGAGTCTTTTCAGGAGTGAACTGGTCAACGTACTTGGCGTATTCTTCGAAACCGTGTGTCCACTGATCAATGAAAGGCCTATTAATAAGGTTTTCTTTGATCAGGACGCGGGCGATGCCGGCAGCTAAGGCGGCGTCCGTACCGATCGCCGGAGCCAAATGGATATCTGCGATTTCTGCGGCTTTGGTTCTTCTGGTATCAACCGTGATGATCTTGCAGCCGCGTGCTTTTGCGGCCTTAATGGCTTCCCACCAACCCAGGGGCTGAGCCCAAACGTTGGTAGCCATAATCATGTAGACCTTGGTGTCTTTCGTCGGTGTGGAACCGTTGTTCGGCTGTCCGAAGTTGAGCTGTTCAGCCATCATGCAGCCGGAGCGGCAAGCGGCAGAGGATTCCGTGGCCCAAGTGGGAGAGTCGAAATAACGAGCCAAACGATAAATAGAGGGTCTCGGTTCTTTCGGGTCGCCTGCATAGAACATGACGGATTCGGGACCGTATTTCTTTTTGGCGGCGAGCATGTTGGCAGCGATGGTCTTGTAAGCCTCATCCCAGGTAATACGAACCCAGCCCGGATCTTCTGCGCCTTTGGGGGCCGTACGCTTCATCGGATAAAGCAGACGATTCGGGTTATACAAGCGCTGCAGAGTGCTCATGCCTTTAGAGCAGAGCCAGTGACGCGGATTTTCTTTCCAGTTCTGAATACTGATGATGTTATTGCCCTGTGCCTGGAACTGAATTCCGCAGGAAGGTACATGGTTGCAGGAATCGCAAATGGCAAAGCCCGTCCATTCCTGAGGCTGGGGATTTGCAGCCTGTGCAAGAACGGAAGTGGCCGGAGAGACGGCCGGAAGAGCGGAGATTGCCTTGAGAATTTGCCTTCTTGAGAGTTTTTGCATAATTGTTTCTCCTTGGTCAACATTGGGGTGCTTCTGAGTGAAATTTTGGAGTGATTTTTTCACTTTGAAAAGAGGAGTTTTCCTGTCATATTTGATTAAAATTGACAGAAATCCTCATCAAAATTGATAACGATATGGCCCAAGACCGTCCAAACAGTGAATTGCTTAGATTTCTCGCTGAGTTTTACGATTCTCGCAACCTTATTTCTACGGCTAATCGCCTAGGAAAGGGCTCTGCGACATGTTTTCGCCTATTAGCCCAGGCCCGTGAAATTTTCGAAGATCCGTTGTTTGTAAAGAGCGGACGTGCAATGATGCCGACACCCAAGATGGACTCCTTGATTGGCGAAATCCAATCTATTTTGATGCGCATTGATCGTCTTCCGAGTCCAAAAGTTTTTTCTCCTAAGGAGTTAACGCAAGATTTCCGTATCGGCTGTATCGATAATGCGGCACTTAGATTTATTGTTCCTTCGTTAGCGAATTTGTATGCCCAGGCCCCGAATATGCGCCTTTCTATAATTTCACTTCATGAGCATTTTCAGTGGGCGCTGGAGAAGGGCAACATTGATATCGTCATTTATGCCCCGCCCAACCTCAAGCTAAGGGAATTAGGAAAGAAATTCCACTACGAAACGCTGTACAACACAGACCATGTGTATGTCGTCAGGAACACGCATCCCTTGGCAATAAAACTTAGAGAAGGCAAACAGCTTAAAAGATCGGATCTAAAAAATTATCGTTTTATTGCCGTGAAGTACGGATACTCAGAAGGCAAGATCACTACGGACTCCTCAGGTTTTGAGGAAGGGAGCAATATCGCCATTGATACTCCTTATCTTTTAACGGTTCCGCACATGCTCACACAGTGCGATCTTATCGGGCGCCTGCCGGAATCATCTGTGAAAGAACTTATCGGCAATTTGCCGCTGACCATTCTTCCAAAGAATTTGGTTGCTGATCCGGCTTGGACACCGGTGTTTTTGTGGCATGACCGCACGCATTTTGATCCAGCGCATCAGTGGTTCCGATCGGTATTACTGCGCAGTCTCGAAGAAAAAAGGGCAAAGAAACGGCAGGAAAGCAAAAAGTCGTCTAACCTCTTTGGTGAACAGGATGCTGCAGAAGGCTGGCTGGAAGCCTATTGATGGTTTGTTCCGAAACCGTAGTTTTCTTGAAAACCTTCAGGAAAAAGCCTCAATAAGGCGTCTTGCAGATTAGATACGGCACCGAGATCGAATCAGTCAAAGGAAGGAACATAGGCAAACAACACAGCAATCAACAAGACCGGCAGCATGTTGGCCACCTCAAATTTTTTTCCAAAAACCAAATTAATACCAACGCAAAAGATCAGCATTGATCCGGTCATGGAAAGATACTCAAGAGCCTTTGTGGTCAAAATAGGTTCGATGAACACTGCAAGGAGCGTAATACTTCCCTGGAAAAGTCCCACGGGAATTGCAGAAAAAGCGCATCCGATACCTAACGATGCAGTCAGTATGAAGATTATGACAAAGTCCAAAATGGATTTAGCAGCGAGAATAGATACATCGTTGTGGATACCGTCTTGCACCGCTCCTACTACGGCCATGGCTCCAATACATACAGTTAACGAAGAAACAACAAAGGCGGTGACGAAGTTGTTGTCATTATTTCTGTGAGCTCTGTTTTTCAGGAATTCTCCAAATTTTTCAATTTTTCCTTCCAGATCAAATACCGTCCCGAGAAGCGTCCCGACGGCATAGCTCAGAACCACAACTAAGACGCCGGAAGTGAAAATTACGCCGTCCTTAATTCTGAACATCTGCTCTAAGCTGCCTGCGATCCCAATGAAAATAACGCACAGCCCGCACGCGGAGATTAAGGCCTTTTGATGGTTTTCAGCCAAACGGTTTCCGAAAATAATGCCTAGTATGCCGCCGATGGTAATAGCGAATACGTTTATCAGAGTGCCTAGTCCAGCCATTTGATTATCGAGGGAATGAGGATTTTTGTGATTCTTTATTCGAGCGCAGTATAAGCTTCGCCGTCCGAGTTTTTAGAGGATAAGGTTAATGCTTTTTTAGGCTGCTGGTGAAGTTCCCATGAAATGAAAAGCTCGAACGGAGAACGCATTGTCGAAAACGACAGGTGAATTTTGCTCCATGGTTACACCTGCAAAAGCTAACCTTATGTAAAATCGAAACTTTTCACAAGAATAATTACTTTTGAGTCCAAGGTGAATCAGTCATTACGTTTTGATAAGAAGGATCGAGATCTGCTCGTCAAAATTAACGAGGTCATCGATTCCGGGAATGTGTCTTCTGCCGAGCAGGAGACTTTTAGAACCTCTCTGCATCCGCACGGCATTCAAAACATGGTCAGCACCCATGAAGAACGAATGGCGATGGCTGAAGTCAACCTTTTGCAGCGATTAAACGACGGAACGGGCGTCGAGGCAAGACTTTCTGCCCTTAAGACGCTCCATGAAGAAGTGCTGTACAGTGCGCAAACGCCATTCCGTTTTAATACTTCACGAGTGCTGATTCAGCTCATGAAGGAGATTGTTCGCGCACGCGGCAATGAAGAAGAGCAGCTCCGTCTGATTCACGATTTCCAGAAAGTGGCGGCCGGCAATCCACGCATTGTGCGTGCTTTCCTTTCTAAATTCTTCCTGCTGGAGATGCCGGAAGAGTGGAATCAGAAAACGATGGACGATCATGTCCACGATGCAAACACCATGGGCCGTAAGAATTCGACCTATTTGGTGATGGACGCGCGCGTTAAGGGTATTCGCCGTCTGACGGTGGTTTACTACAATTTTGTTGACTCCAAGGTGGTCTACGAACTTTATGAAGCTGCCCATATCATGGGCATTTCAGTTCGTTTGGGCATTAAATTCAAAGCCCGCTTCCACGACCGTTACGTCGAATTTCTTTGGACGCCGAAGGGCTTTACGGATACGAAGTCGGTCTTGGACTTTTTAAAGGAGCCCGAAACCGAAGCGTTAATGCAGGAAGGACGTGCAGTCGAAGACTGGGCCAGAGAAGAGGTTCTGCAGACCTTAGAAGCCTTTAATGCCAAGCATGCCGCCGAGATCTCCAAGGAATGGGGCATTGAGGTTCCCCTTCTGTCAGAAAAAGAATTTGATGACTACGTCGGCATGGGGCAAACCACGCTGATTCGCCTTTCTGAATTTGTGCATTCCCAGCTGCTTCCGCTTGTCGAGGCAGAAGCTGAAAAGGTCAAGCAGGAGCTCTTGTGCGCTTCTGCTGAAGATCAGGGAGTTCTTCAGGAGCGACTGAAAAAACTGGATGAGTTAACTTCTGTGGTGCTCTACCAGCGCTGGCTTCGTCCGTCTCGTAATCCTGAAATTCCCTCGCTCTCTGAACCGGCGGATGATGGCCGTCCGAATCTTCTGAAGATCGACGTTCAGGGACTGCTTTCTCGTCTAATGCATATCCGTCCGTCGTCCCGCATTACGCTCCTGACAGGTAAGCTGACAGATGCGGATGTCCTGGAACTTCTTTGGCTCGGGGAGGGGCGGATCTCACATCTTGAAATCCTGAACATGAAGGAGCGCGAGCTCGGACGCGTAAAACATGTGAACGAAATCAACCAGCTTCAGCAGGCGATTAATCGACACAATGCGATTGAGCTTAAAAGAATCATTCAGGATATGCGTCAGCGTCCGGAGATTGCGCAAAATCCGGAACGCAGTGCACTCTTTAATGAGTTCCTTGAGAACATTCCGCGCATCATGAGTTTTTACGCCAACCAGCCGCTCGGCAGCCGGTTTGGATCCGACTCTACAACCATCTTAGGAACGCGATTCGGTATGGGCTTCGCGGTACCGGATACTCTTCCGCGCGGCGCACAGAAGATGATTGAGAAAGAAAGTGATGAATCTTTCCAAATTCCTCTGCATGTTCCGGTTCAATGCATCGATGTCTACTCCGAACCTGAGGAAGTTTCTCCTTTTGTGAAGTGGGTTCGCAAGAACTTGGGCTTTACTAAGTTCGGAATGAAACATTCGAGAGAATGGGTTGCTACGTACGCCAATGCAGAAGTCACCACGAATAACTGCAACGTGGTTTCGCTCGGCGGCATCACTCGCGGCAATACCAACGGACTGGTTGCTGACGAAACTAAGCAAAAGAAAGAAAAGACCGGTTTCTCGTACACCAATACGACGATTCTGAATATTATCAAGGTCACGATTGGTTTCCTGCCGGCGTTCTTAACCTTTATGCTCACTCAGAATTGGTGGGTCCTGGCTTGGTTCGGCGCTTTGATTTGGTTCAGCATTACCGGTATCCGCAATATTATTCAGGCGGTTATTGCCGGAGGCGGCTTCCAAAAAGGCGCCCGTATCGATTGGAAGTCCTTGATTAACTGGTCCCGCGTTAGCGATTCCCTGATGTACACCGGTATGTCGGTTGTGCTGCTTGAGGGCTTTACCCGCAATGTTCTTTTAGGTCATATCCTCGGGATTACCGTGGATAAGGCGCCGTTGCTGGTGTTCTCGATCATCGCTTTGGCAAACGGCCTCTATATTTCCTCTCATAACATCTTCCGAGGATTTCCGAAGACCGCTGTTGTCGGAAACTTATTCCGAAGCATTTTGGCGATTCCGGTGGCGATGGTCTACAACGTAATTCTCGCGATGATTCTGCCGATCATTACCGGAATGCCCGCAGCGGCTATTCTGGTACCTGCGGCTGCGATCGTGTCGAAGTTCGCTTCCGATACGGTGGCCGGCGTCATCGAGAGCGTGGCCGATCGCCGCAACAACTACCGTCTCCGCACGTCCGACTTCCGTATGTCGACCAAGGCGCTTTTCAGCTGCTTTGAGCGCATGGAGCTGGCTTTCCCGAAGAAAGACATTCTCTCTTTAATGTCCCGTCCGGCAGATTTCATCCGCGTGATTTCCGAGCGCTCCAAGTCGATGGAAATCGAATGTATTGTGATTTCTTTGGATCTGATGTACATCTGGTACTACCAGCCTTGTGCGCAGCATGCGTTCCTGACGGAACTCAAGAGAATGTCAGCGGAAGAACGTCTGGTTTTTGTCCGCTTCCAGAAGTCGCTTACTGAGTACAAGGAAGTTTCGAGACTGTTCTTAAGCGGAATGCTGGGTTCCAACTTTTCCAAGGCTTTGGCTTTCTACCTTGATAACTACAAAGCCTATCTCACTGCAATTGATGATATTTGCAGAAAGATTGAGGAACGTTCTCCGGTAGAACTTCAAGAGGCTTACGTGAAGAACAGTCCGCTCACTTCAGCTGTCGTTTGGATGAAGACTCAGTCTGCAGCACTCGAAAGGAAATTCCGAGGAAAGAAAGAAGAATCTTTGGCGCAGGAAGCGGCGGAGAAGACCACGACTGAAAACGTCTAACGACAGCTAAAGAAAATCAAATCGGCGCGTCTGTTTTCGAATAGATGCGCTGATTTTTCGCTTGAAAACTTGGTTGGAATAGGTGCTAGTCATTGGGTTTGAGCGCCTTGTGTGTCAATGAGCACTAGGTCAACTAACTGCCATCCAATAATATTTCACATCTACATCCAATAATATTTCATATTCATATCCAATAATATTGAATATGCATATTGAATTTTATTGAACATATGCACCATTACCCAACCTTTACTGGGCCATGCATAGGAGCTACGCCTTTAAAATTAAAATTAGCGATGGGATTCGGCTGGTTAGCAAATGGCAAGCAACGTCTTACTAAATTTATCTTTGGGAACATCGAGCTTCCGTGGTTTGCGCAAAGCGAATCAAATTTACGTTGACAAAACAAGATTGATTTTCGATTTAGCTTCTCAGCGACGGAAATATTTGTTAGTTCGCCCACGAAGGTTTGGGAAATCGCTCCTTATCTCTACTTTTGAAACTCTGTTCAAAAACGGGTTAGAAGATTTTTGCGGCCTGAAGATTGAAAAACTGTGGAAAGAAGAAAGGACTTATTCCGTCGTTAAGTTTGATTTTTCAGAAATCAAACCATTATTCGGATTCAATAAATTTGAGAAGGATCTCAAAGACCGTCTAATTGATAATTTTTCCAGCCTGGGATTCTTGTACGAGCCGAACTCAACTTCCCTTTTTAGCCAGCTTTCCAAATGGTTGGGAGATCAGGCAGCCAACTCTCTAGTCGTGTTGATAGATGAGTACGATGCTCCGTTAACCTCATCTTTAAACGATAGGATATTGTTCAATGAGGTGAGAGGGTTGTTGTCTGAGTTTTATGCTCTTCTAAAAGCTAACGATGAAGCGATTCGATTCCTTTTTATTACGGGAATTACTTAATTCAATAAGACAAGTATTTGTTCTGAGTTGAACAACCTAGTAGATATTTCGCTGAATCCATAGTTTGGTTCTTTGTTGGGTTATACGCACGAGGAAGTTGAGAAGTATTTCGATAGTTACCTATTGAGAGCTTCCACGGCATTGAACTTATCCAAGGAAGACCTTTTAAAAACGTTGATGAAACAATACGATGGTTTCTGTTTTGAAGTCACAGCAAAACAGAAAGTTTATTCTCCATGGTCGCTGCTTAACTTTTTTGCATCTCCGAGTCTCGGTTTTTGTGACTATTGGTTCGAAAGCGGCGGAAGGCCGTCAGTGCTTTTGGAGTACGTGAAGTCCCACAGTATCCGAGATCCGAGAGAATATGGTCGGGAAAAGACAATTTCTTTGGCCTCCTTGTCAGGCTCTTCGGACTTAGAAAGCTTATCGGATATCGGATTGTTGACTCAAGCGGGTTATTTAACCATTAAAGCTGTTGAGTATGGGAACACTGTTTTTCTTGACTATCCAAACTTAGAAGTTAAGCGAGCGATGGGTTTGCTCTACACCGAGCTGGTTTTGAAAGGTAAGGTTGCAGGTCAAGTTGGTGCAGGAGATATTGTCCAAGTCCTCAGAAATGGAGATCCTGAGGAAGTATTTCATACGCTCAATCGACTTTTTACCGCAATTGACTATCAAAACTATCCCGTTACAGATGAAGCTACTGTGCGGGCTTTCATCCAAGTTTATTTAGCTGGGGCCGGCCTTGATTCGAAAGTCGAACGCCACAACTCTCACGGAAGAAGTGATTTAGAGGTTAAGGTAGGCGCAAGACTTTGGGTTTTCGAGCTAAAAACGGCTCACGAGGAAAAAAGCGCAGATGCTGCATTACAAGAAGCATTCGACCAACTTACATCACGCCGATATGGTGAGCAGGATGCAGTAGAAAAATTGGAAAGAGTTGCTCTTGTTTTCTCGCTTAGCGAAAGAAGATTTGTTCGTTGGGCAGCGGTCACCAATTGATCTGACGTGAAGCGAGCAGAGCAGATTTCGGAATTTTTGGATCCTCTAAGCCTTTGCGGACAAGGAAATATCGGTCAGATTTGCCAGATACTGTGCGCAACAATAGATGGCGAAAGAGGATAGGTTTTCTCAGTCATACAAACAACGGATGCATTTTTAGCTAAATCCGGAAGAAGGTCCTCGGCTTTTTTGAGCCATTTGGCATCATGTGCGTCGGGAGAAGTCTTGGATTTAATCTCCACGCAACTGTACTTCCCTTGGGCGTGAATGATTAGGTCAATTTCCATTCCGGTATTGTCCCGAAAAAAGAAAAAATTAGCCTCTTTTCCGTTATGTGCCCAGCTTTTCTTAACTTCGTTAACGACGAAATTTTCAAAAATATTTCCAGCCAAATAAGAGTTGCTCAACTCTTTACCATTCTGAAGATTAAGAAGATGGCAAACTAACCCGGTATCAGTGAAGTAGAGCTTGGGGCTTTTCACTAACTGCTTTCCGATGTTGTGAGCATACGGACGAAGGAAGTGAATAATGCCGGAAGCTTCGGCTATTGATAACCACCTTTTAATAGTCGGCTGAGAAACGCCAACTTCTTTGGCTATCTCCTGAAGCCTGAGTTCCTGGCCCACTCGTCTAGCAATAGTGATGAGAAATTTTTCGAATTCATCAAACTTCTCTATGCCGGATAAGCTTCGGACGTCCCTTGAAAGATACAAGTCGACCAAGGATCTAAAAAACCAACTTCTCTCCGTTTCTGTCGCTTCCTTTAATTCCGGCCAAAATCCTTGGAAAACGGCGTTCCAGGTATCTTCGGGAGCAAGAATGGGGAGACTGGATGAAAGAGAAAAGCTAGGAAGATAAGGCTTCTGTTCAAGGCCCTTTCCTGCGATTTCATAAATAGAAAAAGGCCATAACTCGAAATTCATTAATCTGCCGGGCAGAGCATCCGATACCTGAGACATTAATGATAGTTTTTGCGAACCGCTCAACCAATACAAGCCCTTATCCGATCTTGAATCAACGATAATTTTTAGAGCCCTAAAAATTTCAGGAACACGCTGGACTTCGTCGAAAAAACAAGGAGGAGGATTCAGCTGCAGGAACTGGAGCGGTGCACTTTTTGCTGCTTCTAGGTTACTAATGTCGTCAAAACTGATGATTGTTCGCTTATCCGACGATAACTGTTTTAACAGCGTGCTTTTGCCGACCTGCCGCATTCCTGAAACCATGACGATCTTAAAGAATTTGGAGGCTTCTTCAATCACGGGTTGAATCGTGCGTGGTAGGTAATTCATGATCAGGGCTCCTCTCGTACTTATATAAAAGTTTAAGTACAGGTGAAATTTTATTCAATACTTGCATCAAATATTATTTAATAATGATATTCAATAATATTGGATATTAATGTTAAATAATATTTAATATTAATAATAGAATTGGACTATTTTAGAAATCCGAGAAAGCTTAGTTCTGTTTTAGAAAAACGGAATTTGCCTCAACCCTATTGTGAAGAGCCCAAGACAAAATAGGTCTCCTAACTTCCGTAGGAAAAAACATCAGACCTCGACTTGTCTCTCAGGATTTCCGCCAAGTGGGTATTTAGTTTTTTATAAAAAACCGCTAGAGTGTCGATCTAATTATTCACCCGTCCAAGAGGCCGCACATGATCGACAAGGCAACGAGAGAGAAGATTATTTCCTTAATTCGTCGGGAGGTTGTGCCTGCACTAGGCTGCACCGAACCCATCGCGGTCTCTTTGGCAGTTGCTAAAGCAACCGAGCTCTTAGGTATGCAGCCCGAAGAAATCAATCTTGGTCTTAGCGGCAACATTATTAAGAACGCCATGGGAGTCGGCATTCCGGGAACCGGGATGATCGGGCTGCCGATTGCTATCGCTCTTGGAAGTCTCATCGGAAAATCCGAATACGGTCTCGAGGTCCTCAAGGAAGTCTCCCCCGAGGCGGTCGATAGAGGGAAAGCTTTTATCGAATCGGTTCCAATCAATATCAAACACTTGCCGGATTCTCCTTCTAACCTTCATGTTGACGTTGAGGTCCGAGCTCAAGGTCATTCGGCTCGAGCCGTTATTTCGCGCGAACACACCTTCTTTGTTTTCTTGGAAAAAGACGGTAGGACGATTTTTGCTGAGGAAGAGGGTGCCGGAAACGGTGATGCCCAAGACGCAGATGACGTGCAGCTGAATTTCAGAATGGTTTTTGATTTTGCGACGACGGCTCCGTTAGAAGAAATCCGATTCATGAAAGAAGCTCAGAGACTCAATGAAGAGGCCGCAGAATTCGCGTTAAAAGGTGATTACGGCCACTCTCTCGGAGCCATGATCCGGAATAACGGAGTGAAGTACATGGGCGACTCCACTCTGGCACACATGGTTGAATTTACTTCGGCTGCTTGTGATGTCCGCATGGGCGGTGCCACGGTTCCGGTGATGTCTAATTCCGGCAGCGGCAATCAAGGAATTACCGCGACTTTGCCGGTTGTTGTTTTCGCTAAAGATATGAACGCAACCGAAGAGCAAATGATTCGCGCGCTGACGCTCAGCCACTTAACGAGTGTCTATATCAAACAAAGTTTGGGTCGGCTTTCGGCTCTTTGCGGCTGCGTTGTGGCTTCTACCGGTGCTTCTACTGCTATCACTTGGCTGATGGGCGGCGGATATGCAGACGCCTGTGCTGCGGTTAAAAATATGGTGGCTAACTTGTCGGGAATGCTCTGTGACGGAGCTAAGCCGGCTTGCTCCATGAAAATCTCTTCAGGCGTTTCGACCGCTTTGATGTCTGCGATGCTGGCCATGAACGGCCGGTGTGTGTCCAGTATTGAGGGAATTGTCAGCGAGGATGTGGATCAGACAATTCACAATCTCACCTTAATCGGTAAGGAAGCAATGGTCGAGACAGATCGTCAGGTGCTCGAGATCATGACGCACAAATGAGAAATGGGCCTGATAGCACTAAAAAATCTAAGAACAGAGCCTACTCTTTTCTTCAAAGAGCAAGGCTATTTGAGCTAACACAAGTTCTATCAGCTGCCCTCTGTTTTCCTGTTTTTGCGCTGGAATATCAAAATTGGCTTCCGACAACATTGATTGGGCGCCAACTTCATCAGCGTGACAATTGGAAAACAGACTATGAACTCAACTCAAAGTAGCGCCGTAGATTGCATAACTTTTTGTGCTTATTATGAAAAGTGGCTGCAAATTTATAAACAAGGTGCGGTAAAGGACGTAACTTACAACAAATATGTAATGACGTTACGATGGCTTCGGAGATTAATTCCTGATTTAGTGATTCAAAATTTGAATCGGCTCAATTATCAGGATCTGCTAAATCGATACGCGGCCACGCACGAAAGACAAACAACGATGGATTTTCACCATCAACTCAAAGGAGCAATTCTTGACGCCGTCGATGACGGTTTAATTGACAGAGACCCAACTCGCAAGGCGATTATCAAAGGGAAAACTCCCAGGCCCAAGAAGGCGAAGTTTTTAAATCAGTTTGAACTGCATAAATTACTTTCGGCTCTTGATATTTCCGGGCCATTGAATTGGGACTGGTTTATTCTTCTCGTGGCCAAGACCGGAATGCGATTTTCTGAGGCTTTGGCTCTTACGCCGAACGACTTTGATTTTTCTAGACAGACCGTAACGGTGAGCAAAACATGGGATTACAAGTCAGGGAAAGGTTTTCTGCCGACAAAAAATAAATCTTCGATCAGAAAGATCCAGATAGATTGGCAAATAGCGATTCAATTTGCAGCCCTTATCAGAGAACTTCCTAAAGAAGAGCCTATTTTCGTTAAAACGGCAGTTTTTAACTCGACTGTTAACGGGCGCCTTCGGAAATTATGTCTTAAAGCCGAGATTCCAGTGATTTCGGTTCATGGATTAAGGCATACACACGCATCTCTCCTCCTATTTGCAGGAGTTTCAATTGCAAGTGTTGCTAGAAGGCTCGGGCACGCGAGTATGAATACGACTCAAAAAACATATTTGCATATTATTCAAGAGCTAGAAAACAAAGATGTTGATCTTGTGATGAGATCTTTATCGGGACTGACCTAAAAGTTACTCACGCTGATGAAGAGTAATAGCTTTATCTACAAGTTTGAAAAACGATCCAATTTTGGCTT
>ENA-OURU01001481-OURU01001481.1-human-gut-metagenome-genome-assembly--contig:-NODE-1481-length-28665-cov-5.901887_pt1 | contig 28665 bp, 21 predicted proteins | sample MGYA00242137_ERZ509064 | MGnify/ENA primary metagenome ERZ509064 (study PRJEB26280, sample SAMEA2338777) | human gut metagenome | biome: human gut; feature: human-associated habitat; material: faeces...
ATTACTATGGAGTAGGCTTTGAGTGGATTCCGGAAGGCTATGAAGTTGGCGATGATGGTTGGTCCAGAACAAATGGAACACGTGGACTTTCACTGTATGATGGAGCAAGACATGCCATTGATGTGGATGTAATCAGATATTCTGGGGGGTTTTCCCGACAAATCGATTCCGAGGATTCATCCGTGATTAGTTTGGAAATTCAGGGATTTCCAGCGACATTATATATAAAAAATCCCGATCTTTTTTACAGCCAAATCTTGTTTTGGATCGATGAGGAAAATCAATTCATTATCCAGATCACAGCAACTGGTCCAGCGGATGGTGCCCCTACAACAGAGGAGATAATTGCCTTGGCTGAGGGGGTGCATTGGGAAACATAAATTTAAAGTTATACTCTATTTCAAACCTTATTACTGTAAACATAGCTCAAAAAATAAAGGGAGTGTCAAATAATGAAAAAACAAAAAAATACAAAAAGATTCTGCACTGTATTGTTGGTGCTATGTGTGCTTCTGTCAATGACTACTGTGATATCGGCTAGATACACGGCCATAAGGTCATTAACAGCGGACTTGACAATCAGCAGCGGCGGTTACGCTTCTTGCCTAGGGGATTGTACGGTGCGGTCAGAATATGACGCAGAGGTGATATTGGAACTCCAGCAGAAGAAGGGGTCTTCCTGGACGACCATCATGGATTGGAGCGACAGCGGAAGAAGAGTTTCTTTTGATAAAGGGCAGTTCGTTTCCCGCGGCTATGACTACCGGCTAAAAATTTCCGCAGATATCTATGATTCCGATGGAGATCTTGTTGAAGACGCTACCTCGTATTCCACGATTGAAAGCTTCTAAACACAAAAGAGATGGGCCTGGATGCACATACTGGCATCCAGGCCCGCTTTGCTGCTGCGAATCGTACGCCGGTCCCTACTCTGGGGCAAAGGCAGTCTTTGAGAGCGCTGCAGCACGATATGCGGTCAAAAAAACAGAAAAATATCGTGGATATGTTGCACTTGGGAAAACTGACCGTCTATAATAATAGAAAGGCTCGATCATTTTTCGTTAAAGGGGTGGGCGGTTGTGAAAAGAATGAAGCAGAAGGGCGGAATATCGGCTGGGACATGGAGGGAATACCTGATACTGGCTGCTGTCATGTTGCCGCTGACATTTTGTGTATCATGCGGCCAGACGGAGTTGCCCCCTGTGAACGACGAGGATAGCAGCGACATCAGCATCGCCCATATCATCGAAGAGGAGCCGGAGGAGAACAGCAGCGAGGTGACAGGGATCGCACTCCCGGTGGAGTCAAGTGCTCTTTTGTATGTGAACCAGCGGCTTGGGTTCACCATCGAGTTCCCGGTGGAATGGGCTGGCCTGATCCAGCTGGAGGAGGAGTACGATCTGCCGCACCAAAATGGAGGGAACTGCATCACGATCTATCACCGGGAGACGCTGGAGAAGGAGGGCCACGGGGCCCTGTTTTACATCGACTGCTATCCCGGTGTGTGGGCGGAGGACGACCGGCCAGTGATGGCCGGGGCGAGCCGGCGGGCACTCCAGACAGAGGACTTCGCGGTCTTTGTCCGTGCCCCCAGCGGGGTAGAGTTCAGTGAGAGCGATGAGGCACTGGCGGCCCGCTACCAAGCACTGTCCAGTCAAATGGAGTACCTGGCCACCCATATCAAGGAGATCGAATAAGGGGGTGAAGTGCCTGGAAAATGGGTGGGTCTAAAAATGCAGGATAAAGCACGGGTCCAGAACTTAGGTTCTGGGCCCGTGCTTATATCGAAACATTATAGCAGTCATAATCGGTGGTGCTTCAAACTTCCGAGGTACCATTTCTGATAGTGAAAGGGAATATATGAATTAATCAATATTGTACTGTTGCATTTGGATTTAATTCTGCGTTTTATATAATAAAAACACATAGAGAGAGGGTGTCTGTATTCATGCTCTGCAAAAGAAAAAAATATTTCCTCATCCGGCGATGCTTCTACCTGGCGCTCTGCATCACATTCGTGATTCTCAATTTTTTCCCCGCGAAATTTGATTCTTTTGCCGCAAACCAGGCGATCACTACTTTTTACGACTCCTATTGTTTGATTGCGCCAAACGGCGACCTCATCACCTGGGGCTGGAATACGAATGGTCTGGTGGGGAATGGAGCCTTGCCTGTCTACCCCTATTGGGCGCGTAAAACACTTTTATCCCATGTAAGCGAGGTATATTCCAATCGAAGGCACTGTTCCCTGGCCCTTGACGATTCTCATACCTTGTGGGGATGGGGCGGATATTTCAGTCTCCTTTTACAAGAGAGACGTGTTCCCTTTGATCGTCCAGTCAGAATTATGGATGGCGTTGAAAACGCCGCTGTCGGCTCCTCTCATATTTCGGTCGTAAAAACCGACGGAACACTCTGGGTATGGGGAGATAATAGCGGAGGCCAGATGGGGGTAGGAAATTGTAGGATCGAGGACAGCGCTTCGTATCCACAGAAATTGATGAAAAATGTACGTGCAACATTTTCCTGGTTTGATACGCCATTTGCCATCGATAATAATTATGATCTCTATGTTTGGGGAAACGAGGCTTCGGTCGCCCCCAGCGATGGAGCACTCTATCGCCCCGACTGCATCGCATCACAGATTCAGGACGTTTCCTATGTGGGAGGACTGAAATATCTGCTTCTGACCACCCGTGGGGAGGTCCTTGTACTCGATGCTTTTAAGGCCGCGCAGGAACAGACATACCAAAATGCGATATTGCCGGATGTCTTGGCACAAGATGTCACACAATTTTGTTATCAGGGGTTCTTGACTTCGGATGGGGACCGGTGGATATGTGAGGTCGAGCGCGAAACGATAAAAGTGACATGTGCCGATGACCGAGAAGCCGTACCTTTAGACAGCAATCTCTGGGTCACTCGGTCGGGGCACCTAAGATTCCAGGGGATATGCAGCACTTTTCCCCTTGAAGATGTGTCTCTGAATACCATCGTTCCGATCCTTCGAAATCTATTTTTTATTGCAATATTTTTCGAAATTTGGATGAAAATATTTGTAGGGCGGGGCTAAATTTGCCCCGCCCCATGTGCTGTATTAAGCCTGCCCCACAGAAATCATCTGAGGAATCTTATGCTGAATCGTTGTATGAGCATAAAAATCATTGCCATACAGTTCAGTAGAAGCGCCACCATCCAGAAGAATGGCTCTTATATAAGAGTTAGATGCGCCGTCCTTCAAACCGAAATAGTCCATAATGATTTGGCGGAGATCAAATCTGTAGAAGCAACTGGAACCGCAAACAGATATACGTCTTTAGTGTTCGTATTTACTACCATGCCAGATCTGGGAGCGGTCCCCTTGGAATAATCCTCGGTGGTCATCGGTTGATTTCTAAAAAGAGAGAGCCAGTTAGAATTACCCAGGAAAAGGCCCATGCCGCCCTGAGCCCAAGACCCAGATGTCTTCGGCACACGGCTGTCACTGGAGTCCTTAACCCCCTCCGCATAATATACAGACCCATTCTTATAGTAAATCAGACAATCGCCAACCCGATTTTTCTGACCGTATTTATACTGCGACAGGGCACCCAGAGGCTTTCCATCCTGATATGCAATATTGAGAATACAGGAGTAAATATCGCCGCCTTCCTTGATTTCTTCATACCAACTTGCGTTCATTCCATAGTATCCAGAGTTTTTGATGGTCTTGCCCTTGGGGTAAGAAGAGCTGGTGAGATTCACAAGCTCAATGTTCGATGCCTTGGTCTTGACGATATATACATCTCGACCGGTGTTGTCATCCATATATCGAATACACGTATGAGACATAAAATTTCTCCTTTCAAATGTTTGATCTAGTGGGCCCCTAGACAACAATAAAGGAGAACTTTTTCTCAAAAATGTAAATTCTTCCTTTAACCAGTATGCGGTGGCGTTCAATGATGAATTCATTGATGTATCTGTCGGCAGTACGGAAAAGGCGGATATCAGCTACAAGGGACGAGACAACAACAGCAAGCTGATCGTAACCTAATGGGCCTAGAGAAGAAATAAAAAGTCACTGACATGGGGGCGCATGACTGAATCATGCGCCCCCATACTTTTGAAGAAGAAAATAATTTATTGTTGCATTGGCTTAATCCTGGGGAGCGGAGAGCAGATCCCCGTTCATAATTTGCTGTCGTTGTCGGGGAGTGCTTTTGATGCTGAATGACAGATGATGGATCAGAGGGGAACGACCTCAGATAAAAATAAAAGGAGCCACTGTAGAACGAGATCATTCTGCAACGCTCTTTCCATGTTATAAGCGAAAACCACCGGTCGGTGGTTATGATTTGAATCAAATGAGGAAACTGTTCACAAGTCAGGGGCTAAGTCAAATCCCTGTGGACTGATTCCATAGCTGTCCTCAATGTTTGAATTTTACTGTTCTTGGCCTAGGCCTTGTTTGAAAAATAGGGAGTTTTGTTCTAAAGCGATAAAATAGCAATGGCAGCAAGGCAAACAAATGCCAAGAAAGAGGCGTCCAGCTTGTCGCATCTGGTAGCAATTCTGCAAAACCACTTGATTTTCTGAAAGAAACACTCGACCAGATGCCGCTCCTTATACAGATACCAGTCTAACGGCCAGGGATTGGATACATTGCTTTGGGGCGGGATCACATAATGCATCCCATGCTTTGAGATGTATTCCCAAATGGATCGAGCACCATAAGCCCGGTCTGCCAGCACGTTGCTCCCACGAAGTTCAACGTTTTCCAGCAGTTCCACCGCATGGACACAATCGTTGTCATTTCCGGCTGAAAGGAGGAACTTTACAGGATTTCCCAGACCATCCACGACAGCATGAATCTTTGTATTCAGCCCGCCTCTGGTGCGGCCAACTGCCTTATCTGCCGTTTTTTCCCCCACCATTGGCACTTTCATGTACCTTTATACAGGTAGAGTCCATGCTTAGATTTTCCATGTCTTCATCCCCAGAAAGCGTGTGAAACACTCTTTCCAGTGTGCCGTCATCCCGCCATTTGGCGAATCGGGCATACACTGACTGCCAGGGGCCGTAGGACTCTGGCAGTTCCCGCCACTGTGCGCCGCTTCGGGCAATCCAGAGCATCCCGTTCAACATCGTCCGGTTATCCTTGCGGGGGCGGCCACGCTCCCCGGTTTCTTCCGGCGGCAGAAGAGGTCTTACTCGTTTCCATTGTTCTGTTGTTAATTCATAGCGTTTCATACCTCTAGTTTTACATATCTCGTCCTTTTGTGCAACCTTTATTTTTCAAACAAGGCCTAGGCAACGATATGGAAAAAGACACGGCTGGCTGCCGTGCCTTAAACCGTAAATATATTGTAATAGGAGGATTTTGACTTCCTCGGCTTTACCTTCTTCAACGCCAAAACTCGGTCAGGAAAGTATCGGCTTGGAGTTCGCACAAGTAAGAAGAAGCTGAAGGCGAAGCGACAGGCGGCCAAGATATGGCTCAAGGAACAGATGCACAGGCCAGTAGCGGAGACGATGAGAACGATAGATTCTATCCTCCGAGGACACTACAACTACTATGGGGTAAACGGGAATTTTCATGCTATACAGAGCTTTTGGAAATACCTGAAATACTCCACCTACAGAGTGCTGAACCGCCGCCACCAGAAGCGATCCATGAAGTATAACAGGTTTCTACGAATCTGGAACTACTATGTCAAAGAGCCGCATCTGACCACAGATATTTGGGGCTGGCAACCAAAGATTACTTGAAGAGCCGGATGCGGGAAAATCGCACGTCCGGTTCTGTGAGGGGCAGTAGACAATCCCTTCGCAGCAAAAATTATGTGAAAGGAGTGTCGAGGCTGTCTACTCGACTGAGCGGAGTGTTTGCAATTGATAAGGAAAAATTCGGGGCCTTTGTGGCACGGCTGCGCGAGGAGAAGGGGCTGGTTTAGAAGAAAGTGGCAGAGCGGATGTATGTGTTGGATAAGGTTCATAGCTGAATTAAAAAATTGTTTGCTGATTTTTCTACCGCCTTCTTTGAACCTTTTCGCTGCTCCGGCAGTTCCCACTTTTCGCCCTGCTTGGTGCAAGGAATCCTTTCGCCTTTTTGGGATTTGTATGGGATTGGATTCGGTGTATTATAAAGACGTTCCGCCCGGTTTTAGGGGGCGATGATAGGCCAATCACCTCAGAACAGAGGAGCAGAAACTGCGCCGTATAAACCCAATAATCCTCTGGACTGTGGGTTTTGACAACACGGAACGATGCTCTTGGCAGATGAATATATTTTGACAAGAATGACAAGTATGAATATAATGAAAACTAAGAAAAGGAGGCACGGTGTATGGTATTTGTTGAGAGTGAAGTTGTTGAACTAAAAGCAGAGGTTGTGGGAGATATCTGCAAAGAAGTCGTTGCCTTTGCCAACACAAAAGGTGGCACGCTATATATTGGCGTCAGTAATGACGGAACTGTCTTGGGGATCAAAAACACCGACCAAGTCATGTTGCAGCTAAACAATATGATTCGAGATTCTATTAAGCCTGATGTGACAATGTTTGTGGGCTATGAGACCCAGCATGTCGGCGACAAAGATATCATTGCCGTGACCATTCAAAAAGGAACCGACCGGCCCTATTATCTGGGCAGTAAGGGATTGAAACCCAGTGGGGTCTATGTCAGGAACGGTACTTCTTCTGACCCAGCTACAGATACTGCGATCCGAAGAATGATTAAAGAAACTGATGGCGACAGCTTCGAATCCATGCGTTCACTGGAACAAAACCTCAGCTTTGACGCGGCAAAGAAGCAATTTGAAAAGCAGAATATCCCATTTGATGCTGCAAAAATGCAGACCCTTGGGATGATTTCTGCAGATGGTATTTACTCCAATGTAGCACTCCTCCTGTCCGATCAGTGTCCCGGCACCATCAAGGCGGCGACTTTCTCGGGGGAAGATAAAGGAAGTTTTCAGGATAGAAGAGAATTTGACGGTTCGCTGTTTCAGCAAATGGAGGAGCTATACAGCTATCTCGATCTGCGTAACCAGACAAAGGCAACGTTTGATGGGCTATACCGAATCGATACACGGGATTATCCGGAAGATGCACTGAGGGAAGCGATGTTAAACTCACTGGTTCACAGAGACTATTCTTTCCGTGCAAGCACCCTTGTCAGTGTATATGCGGACAGAATTGAATTTGTCTCTGTGGGTGGGCTGCCAACTGGCATTGCACTTGACGACATTATGCTGGGACTCTCTGTTTGCCGAAATCCCAAACTGGCAGCCGTATTTTATCGTCTGCAGCTGATTGAGGCATACGGCACAGGTATGCCTAAAATCATAAACGCCTACACGGAGAAGGAGTTGAAGCCCAAAATCGAGGTGTCGAGCAACGCATTCAAAATCACGCTGCCAAACAGGAACGCCAGCGCAAATCATACAGTGACACTGGTTGGTACGCTCAAAAGCGAAGAGCAACAGATTCTGGATTTCATTGGTTCACATGGTCATATCGTGCGCAGTGATGTGGATCAGCTGCTGGAGGTAAGCCAGGCTACAGCCAACCGGATTCTGAAACGAATGGTGGCGGAGGGGCTCGTTTATCAGATCGGAAACGGCAGGAAAACAAAGTATAGACGGAAGTAACTGCTGGTGTAGAAAGGGGCTGTGTATGAATCGAAAAGCGATTATCAGTGGACGGGAGTATACACTTCTTGAAATTGTCCCGTCTCTGGATGGAGAGCAGGCGCTGCTTCTCTGTGAAGATGAAAACGGCAAAAGGGCGGTTTGCTCCGAGCCGTTGTGGCGCAGCTGTGCGCGAACGGATGTACAGTCTGCCCCAGTTCACGCACATAGCTCCTCACGAGAAAAAATTCAGTATTTCCTCTCTGTTTTCAAAGGGCGGGAAGATGTATATGCACGCCGGTATCACAGCACGACCACCGGAAAAACCGGTTACACCCCTGTCTGTAAAAACGAATGGGTGCATGGCCTGTGTGATAAGAAGAAATACAGGTGCGCAGAATGTCCCAATCGCGAGTTTCGGCCGCTCACGGCCGATGTAGTCAAGGCGCATTTGATGGGCCGTGATGCTTTGTGCAGAGATGTGGCGGCGATCTATCCAATGCTGGAGGACAACAAAACCTGGCTGTTGGCTGCGGATTTTGATGAAGAAAACTGGAAACTTGATGTGACTGCATTTTGTAAATCCTGCAATGATGCGGGACTTGTACCGGCAGTGGAACGCTCTCGTTCCGGAAATGGCGCCCATGTCTGGTTTTTCTTTTCGGAGCCTGTTTCCGCCGCCGATGCCAGGCGCTTGGGGAGCGGTTTGCTGACTCGGACAATGTCGTGCCGGCATGAACTATCCTTTTCATCCTATGATCGTTTGTTCCCGTCTCAGGATCTTGTTCCGAAGGGCGGTTTCGGGAATTTGATTGCCTTGCCATTTCAAGGACAGGCGCAGAAAGACGGAAATTCTCTGTTTGTGGATGACCGCTTTGAGCCTTATCCTGATCAGTGGGCATTTCTGTCCTCCTTGCCGAAAATCACGCCGGAACAGTTGGAAGAAGTTTTAAGGAAACTGTGTTATCATGGGGACATGGGAGAATTGGCGGATGCTGAGGAGAAGCAAGTGCCCTGGAAACGCAAGCGAACCCAGACAAAACTGACGCGCAGAGATTTTCCGTTGCAGGTAAACCTGCATCGTTCTAATTTGATTTACATTGAGAAAAAGGGCTTCTCTCAAGGAGCGTTGAATACGCTCAAACGGCTTGCGGCGTTTCCAAATCCGGAATTTCGCTCCAAACAAGCCATGCGTATTTCCGTTTATGGCATTCCTCGTGTTCTGGACTGCGGCTATGAGGACGAGGAATACATCGCTCTTCCCCGTGGTTGTATAGATGAACTTCTGGGGTCATTGAATCAATATGAAGTCCCTGTTGTTCTGGAAGATCACAGATCACTGGGACATTCCATTGATGTGGAATTTAATGGAGTGCTGCGCCCAGAACAGGAACCTGCCGCCAGAGCGTTGCTGGATGCAGACATGGGTGTTCTGTCTGCAACGACTGCGTTTGGGAAAACCGTAATTGGCGCCTATTTGATTGGACAGCGCAAAGTCAATACCCTGGTATTAGTGCAGTCCAGTGCATTGTTGGAACAGTGGAAATCCTCGCTGGAACAATTTCTGAATATCCATGAAGTTCTGCCGGAACCGCCCAAAAAGCGGGGCAGGAAGAAAAAACAGCACCTCATTGGCCAAATTGGCAGCGGAAAGAATACCCGCAGTGGGATCGTCGATATTGCCACCATGCAGTCTCTGCTTGAGGGAGGAGAAAAGTCCGTAAAGTCTTTTGTGACAGAGTACGGAATGGTCATTGTGGATGAGTGCCATCATGTGGCCGCATTCACCTTCGAAACCGTGCTGAAAGCAGTGGAAGCCAAATATGTTTACGGATTGTCTGCCACCCCTGTCCGCAAGGACGGTCATCATCCCATCATCTTTATGCAGTGCGGCCCCGTCCGGTATTTGGTGGATGCCAAAAGTCAGGCGGAAAAGCGAAGATTCTCCCATATGGTCATTCCCAGATTCACACGTCTAAGACTGCCGAATGCCAACGGGATTCAGGATATGTACGCCGGTGTGATTGAAAATCACAACCGGAATGCACTGTTGGTGTCAGACACGTTAAAGTTGATTCAGGAGGGGCGCACCCCAATTCTTCTGACGGAACGGAAAGACCACGCTGTACTGCTTGCCGGTCATCTGTCAGGCAAGGTAAAACATGTTTTCCTGCTCATTGGCAGTGACAAGCAAAAGGATAAGCGTGAAAAGCTGACGGCATTGCAGAATGTGCCTGACGGTGAGGACGTGGTAGTCGTTGCTACCGGAAAATATATTGGAGAAGGCTTTGACGCCCCGCGGCTGGACACCCTGCTCCTGGCTATGCCCATATCGTGGAAAGGTACATTGGCACAGTATGCCGGACGTCTCCACAGAAATTATGAAGGAAAGCAGGAAGTTCGTATCTACGATTATGTGGATATCCATGTTCCGACTCTGGAGCGGATGTATCATAAACGCCTGAAAGGTTATGCGGAACTTGGATATCAGGTCAAATTCGGTGCAGCGGATCAGTCTGTCAGTGTGATTTATGATGGACACTCATCTATGCTTCCTTTTGAGCAGGACTTGGATGATGCCATCCGCAGCGTGGTTATCGTCAGTCCTTATCTGCAAAAAGAAAGAATCGTGAAATTGCTTCCCTCTTTGCAGAAGGCGGTCGCTTCCGGTGTCGAAATTGTAATCCATACCAGAACGTTAGATGACAGAGAACTCTCAAATCAGGAAAGCGTGCGTGAAACGATCAAGATGCTGGAACTGGCGGACATTGTGGTTCATACGCACAAGGCGCTCAATCAGCGGTATGCCGTCGTTGATGAAAGCGTTGTGTGGTATGGAGGAGTGGATTTTCTTGCGTTTGGCAGAAAAGATACGGATGTACTCCGGTTCACAAATTCGGATATTGCCGGTGAATTTCTGGCACTTTGCGGTCATGCAGAAAGCGAACAACTTGTCATGGAAGATGTTTCTATGTAGGGGTCGTCTTCGAGATGTTTCCGTATTTGGGATTATAAGAAATGGAGGAAAAGGGCAGAGAAAAACCGCTGCTTTTCAATGCTCTTTAACCCTGCCTGTCAGTGCTTGATCCAGCGTATTGGGTTCGAATGTCTGGGAATACAGGCCCGAAGCAGGTGTGCTATCAATTACGCAACACCCAGATATGGAGTTGTAGAACTGCCTGGACGTATTCTCTTGAATTATATTCGGCATGAGGGACTGCTGGTGGAAAGATATAATTGATACCATGGCGGCCAAGTTGAATGCGTATAACTGCAAACAGCGAAGCTGTGATGCTGTGCAGGACAACAGTAACTTTATTTCATTTCCAGCATGGTAGATGTACTGTTCTGGAAAGTTCAAAAGCAAGATTTTTCTGTCATGATTCAGAGCAATTTTACATCAGCAGAACTTCTGACTTGGCAAAGAATCAGGGCAGAGTCGGAGAACTTACTGGATAAAAACCGGAGTCCAGAATGATTAAATGACGAGTACAGAGAAGGGGGAAGGAAATGACCGACAATAAAGATCAAATTATAAATTTGTTTCGAGATGACAACGCCGAGACGGAAACCATGCGGAATTTTATATTGGGATCGCTGATCAGCTGCGAAAACAACGAGACGGAAGAAGATCGTTTGGGCAATATTGGGGCTTTGGAAAAAATCAGGAATGCTTTGGTGGGTGTGCCGGAGGCAGCCAAATCCTATGAGCAGGTCCTGGAACTTATTGATATTTTGAAGGAAGAAAAAAATAGCGGTGCGGACTGACGGAAATATATGCTTCCTTGGGATATGTTGGGCTTTGGGAAAGACAGAATAAATGTGCATCTATAATATGGGAGGGCCCATGAACAGGGAAGATCTGAAATTCAAGGATGAATGACCATCGAATCTGCAACCTGAAATAAACGGCGCAGGTATCACCGCATCAGTGATGCCTGCGCCGTTTATTTGTTGCTGAGCGCAAATGTTCTTTAGTGTTTCTTGGGCCTTGCCTTTGGTGCGGTTGCATCATAACTTGCATCGAGTAGCATTTTGATTTTGTCATCTGAAACGCTGCCATCCAGAGCAACCGTAATCCAACTGTCCTTGTTCATGTGATATGCTGGGAAAAAGCCTGGTTCGCACCTCAAAGAGCCGATCAGGATTGTGTCGCACTTGAGATTAACTACATCCAAAAGATCGGAACCCGGCAATCCGAGTTTGCCTTTGGGGATATCCATAATCAGGGCAAACCACTTTTGATTGTTGCTATGGCGAAATACTTCATAATTGGGATGCTTCATCCAGGGAAAATCCGATTCCGTATTATAATTTTCGAAAATAAACCGTTTCAATTCCGTACGATTCATGGATGCCACTTCCACACTTTCAGACTGTTTAAAGTATAGCATACACAGGGGAGTATGCCAATTCCATGGGAACGACCTTCTCCTCAACACGCCGATTGAAAAATGTTTATTCACAAGGTAAATGAATGTGAGGGTGGTGCCTGATGATTTTATTGCTTTTATGACATTATTGACAACGAAGTGTCGTTGTCAATGTGGTGTGAGACAGCTATAATAAGATGAGCGATAAAAAGGAGGTCGACATGCTTCGAATAGCAATTGTAGAGGATGATTTGGGTGACCGCCGACATCTTCAGGAGATGATTGACCGGTTTTCTGAGACCTGCGGGGAATGCTGTATCGCGACGGTGTTTGGCAGCGGAGCAGAGTTCTTGGAAGGATATCAACCGAATTACGATCTGGTTCTCATGGATGTGGAGATGCCGGGCCTGGACGGGCTGGAGACCGCAAGGGAGCTGCGTATGCTGGACCGGACCGTAATCCTTATTTTTATCACCAATATGGCCCAGTACGCTATTCGGGGCTATGAGGTGGATGCATTGGATTATGTGCTCAAACCGGTGAGCTATTATTCCTTTGAAATGAAGATGAAAAAGGTGCGCCGAATTCTGGCCGAGCGGCAGGGTAACAGCGTGGTGCTGAGCAGTAAGGGGGAGCTCCGCCGCATTCCGGTACGTTCTATTTTATATGTGGAAGTGCGAGATCACAGCTTGTATTACTACACTGGCGAAGGGGAATTCTCCGCTACCGGAAGCATGAAAAAGCTGGAGCAGGAGCTGGAACCTCAGGGTTTTGCCCGCTGCAACAACTGCTACCTTGTGAATCTGATGCATGTGAGGGCGGTAAATCAGGAGCAGGTGGTGGTGGGCGAGACTGAACTAAAGATCAGCCGACCCCGACGCAAGGCCTTCATGCAGGCCCTTTCGGCCTATTACGGGGGTGGGGGAGAATGAGTGGACTGTTAGATCGTTTGCAGCAGTGCAATTATATCCTGGAAATGGTGGCCGCCTGTCTGCTGTTTGCCCTGCCACTGAAAAAACGGCATCGCCCTTGGCTGCGTTTTGGGGCGGGGGCGCTTGCGGCATTGGTGGTGAGCATGACGGTGGGAGGTGTTTCCTCCACAGGTGTGGCCGAGGCGGGTGTAGCCTATCTGGCCCAGCTGATCGTGGTGGTTCTGCCCATCTGGCTGAGCTGCGACGTTTCGGTGGAGGATGCGGTCTACGGTACCATCTGTGCCTATGCCATGCAGCATTTTTCCTCCTCGCTTTATATCCTGCTTTGCCTGGGCACCGGGGCCGGTCACGACATCTGGCGGCTGCTGGACCCCGCGACTCTGGGCTATTATCTGCTGGCCTACGTGCCACCCTATTTTCTCATCTATCGGCTGTGTGCCCGGCCTCTGGGCCGGGGCGGCAGCTACCGGGCCAGCCTGTTCCGGGCCGGTGGGATCACGGTGCTGGTGCTTCCGGTGGCGCTGTTCCTGAGCCTGGTGGCAAAGCTTTCGGGCGGGAGCGGCGTAGCCTTTCTGGTGTGTCAGGTGTACGCCATGCTGTGCAGCGCTTATGTGCTGTGGGTGCAGGTGAGCCAGAGCCGGGAGGTGCAGCTGCAAGCCGAGCTGAAGGTGCAGCAGGCATTGTGGGAAAAGGAGAAGGAGCAGTATCAGCTTTCCCGGGCTACCATTGAGGTAATCAACCGCAAATGTCATGATCTGAAGCACCAGCTGGCTGCACTGCGCCATTGCAGCGAGCCTCAGCGGGAGGAATCCCTGCGGGAGATCGAGCAGGCGGCACTGATTTACGACGCGGTGGTACAGACCGGCAATGAGGTTCTGGACACGGTGCTCACCGAAAAAAGCCTGGTGTGTGAGCACCGGAACATCCAGTGGACCTGCATGGCCGATGGACGGGGACTGGCCGGTATGAACCCGGTGGATCTGTATGCGTTGGTGGGCAATGCGCTGGACAATGCCATTGAATCTGTGCAGCAGCTGCAGGACCCGGCCAAGCGGGTGATTGGGGTGACGCTGTTCCGGCGGGATGGGCTGTCCGTCCTGCGGGTGGAAAATTACTGCGAAACGCCACCCCTGTTCCGTGATGGCCTGCCGGTGACCACCAAGCAGGACCGCGCGGTCCATGGCTTCGGAATGAAAAGCATGCGGCAGACCGCCGAAAAATACGGCGGCTCGCTGTCGGTGCAGGTGGAGGACCATGTGTTTGTGTTGTGCGTTGTGCTGCCGGTCCAGCCACCCCGGCAGGAGGGCGCCGCGGAATCTGCAGTTTAATAACAACACTCCCGGCGGGGGAGCGGTCATTGGGCCGTATCCCTCACCGGGAGTGTTTTTTACAGGATACGGGTCCGGTTCGACAGGATACGAAAATCCACCCTCTCCCGGGCGGCGCTGTGTTACAATGCACCCAGATTCAGCAGGTGCCGGGCGTTATCTTTGGCTGGTCAGCGGCCGTAAAACCCGCCGAAGCAGACCGCCGCCTGCCCGTGAAATCATATTGAGGAGGAAACATCATGGCATTGGATATGCTCCGCATGGAGGACATTATCAACTATGGGTCAAAATGCCTGCCGTACCTGATTCCGTTTCTGTTTTTGCTGGTGATCGCGTGCGTGCTGCTGTTCGTGACCAAACAAAAGCCCGAACCGAGCCGCAAGCTGATCCGCAGTGAATCAGTGATTGCGGTGATCCTGGCTTTTGCGCTGGGGGTCACCGGTATCTGCATGGGACCCATGTATTCATCTCTGAGCCTGGTCATGCAGCCGGCCAAGGTGCTGAGCGACGAGACCGTCGCTGCCGGTGCGCAGCTGAGCAGCGACATCGGTGATGAGGGCGTTGTGCTGCTGAAAAACCAGAACGGCGCACTGCCCCTTGCGCAGAAAAAGCTGAATGTGTTTGGCTGGGCTTCCACTAATCCCTGCTACGGCGGCACCGGCTCCGGCGGTGTGGACAGCTCCACCGCTATTTCGCTGCTGGCGGGCCTGAAGAACGCCGGTTTTGAGCTGAACGACGAGCTGAGCGACTTTTACACCAGCTACAACACAGTGCGAGAGACTGGCAGTCTGGATGGCAACACCAACTGGACTCTGCCGGAGCCTGCGGTGGACAGCTACCCAGATGCAATGCTGGAGAATGCCCGCAGCTTTTCCGACACCGCTCTTATCGTGATCGCCCGCATCGGCGGCGAGGGCGACGACCTGCCCACCGACATGAGTACGGTAAAATACATCACCGACGAGCCGGGAATGGCCCATGAGGGTGACTTTGTGGCCGGCCAGACTTATCTGGAGCTGAGCGCCACCGAGCGCAGTCTGGTGGAGATGGTCACCGCCAACTTTGAAAACGTGATTGTGCTGTACAACGGCGCCAACGCCTTCGAGATGGGCTGGGTGGACGAGTACGAGAACATCAACGGCGTGCTCACTGTGGCCGGCCCCGGGCAGGACGGCTTCGGTTCGCTGGGTCGGGTGCTCAGCGGCGAGGTAAATCCCTCCGGTCGTCTGGCGGACACCTTTGTCTATGACCTGACCCAGAGCTACAACTTCAACAACATCGGCAGCTTTTTGTACGACAATACCCAGGAATTTGCCGATAAGGACACCGACCTGTACAACCTGGTTTCCTTCGTGAACTACACCGAGGGGATCTATGTGGGCTATAAGTTCTACGAGACCGCTGCGGTGGAGGGCCTGATCGATTACGAGACCACGGTGCAGTATCCCTTCGGCTATGGCCTGAGCTACACCACCTTTACCCAGACCATGGGCGATCTGAAGGAAAACGGCGACGGAACCATCACGGTGGATGTAACCGTAACCAACACCGGCGATGTGGCCGGTAAGGATGTGGTGGAGCTTTACTTTACCCCGCCCTATACCAACGGCGGCATTGAGAAGGCCGAGGTCAACCTGCTGGACTTCGCCAAAACCAGTCTGCTGGAGCCTGGTGCCTCCGAAACCATTACCTTTACCTTCAATGAGGAGGATATGGCCTCCTACGACGATCAGGTGAACCGGGCCTATGTGCTGGAGGCCGGAAGTTACGTGATCAGCATTCGCAGCGACTCCCACACTGTGCTGGATTCCCGCACCTATGACAGGGCCGAAACACTGGTTTACGGCGAGGGGAACGCCCGCTCCACCGACGGGATTGCCGCCACCAATGTGTTTGACGACGTTCGCGGCGACGTGACCTATCTGAGCCGCGCCAATCATTTTGCAAACTATGCCCAGGCTACTGCAGCTCCCACCAGCTACAGTATGCCGGACGAGGTGAAGGCGGTCTTCCTGAACAACGACAACTATAACCCCGAGGACTACAACAACCCCGACGACGTGATGCCCACCACCGGCGCCGACAATGGCGTGATGCTGGAAGACCTGGCGGGCAAGGATTATGACGATCCCCTGTGGGATCAGCTGCTGGACGAGCTGACTGTGGAGGAAATGTCTACTCTGATCGCCAAGGCCGGCTTCTCCACCATCGAAATTCCTTCCATCGGCAAGATTGCCACCAACGAGATCGACGGCCCCTCCGGCCTGCACTCCTTCTTCAAGCCCAGCATGAAGGGCTACTCCTACCCGGCGCCTACCACCCTGGCCTGCACCTGGAACAAGGAGCTGGCCCGCCGCCTGGGCGAGATGATCGGTCAGGAGGCCAGTGAGGTGGGCGTAAACGGCTGGTACGGCCCCGCTATGAATATCCATCGTTCTGCTTTCTCTGGCCGCAACTTCGAATACTATTCCGAGGACGCGGTGCTCAGCGGTGAGATGGCTGCCCAGTCGGTGGCCGCCGCCCAGAAAAAAGGCGTGTACTGCTTCCTCAAGCATTTCGCTCTGAACGATCAGGAGCTGAACCGGAACAACCAGCTGTGCGTGTGGGCCAACGAGCAGGCTATCCGAGAAATTTACCTGAAGGCCTTTGAGCTGCCGGTGAAGGAAGGCCACGCCACCGCTGCTATGGCGGCCTTCAACTATCTGGGGCCCCAGTGGGTGGGCGGCTCCTCCGCTCTGATGAAGACCGTTCTGCGGGAGGAATGGGGCTTCAACGGCATGGTGCTCACCGACGCTGCGCTGGACGGCTACAACTACATTAACGGCGACCAGGCCATCCGCAACGGCACCAATGCCATCCTGAATCCGGATCTGGTGGAGGAGACCTCGGTCCACGACCAGACCAGCGCCACCTCGGTACTGGCTATGCGGGATTCCGCCCATGGTATCCTGTATGCGGTGGCCAATAGCAACGCCTACATGACCGACGGCGATGTGGCCGGACTCTCCTGGGAGACCGTGTTCTATCTGTGCCTGGCCGGAGTGATCCTGGTGCTGGCAGTCTGCGAATGGATTACCATTCGCCGTTACCGGAATCGCATGAAGTAAACTTCTAGTTTGATTATAACGGCATACTGCACTTTAAGAAGGCAAATTTGTGCGATGGTTAAGTTATGGGTGCGCATTGAGCTAAATGTGTTAAAAACAAATTGATAATCTGATCTCTTGCCGATAGCATTGGCGTTGAGATAATTCGCACACAAAGTGCGATCGTTTCCTCTTTTAAACCCCAGATTTCCGACCCTGCGGAAGTCTGGGGTTTATTAATTGTAAAAATGCACCAGGAGGTATGTGATTTGTGTAATCTCAAAATCTTCTGCTGAAATTCCGATTGAGCACGAGCGTTAAACAGAAAAATATCAGACAGGTAAGAAAGCGAGCAAAACCATCAAATAGCTAGAGCGGCAGTAAACAGCTAAAGAATGTGTGTACCGTCGATGCAGGTTTTTAGATGATCGTTTACGCTGAAGGGCGAAAAAGGTTACAATAGAAGAAACGAAAAAGCAATGCCAAATGCGGTTGGCGTTGCTTGTATGTATCTTGCAATGCTGTTGGAAGGTGTGTTCTGCACACCCCGCGTTCAACAGTGGAGAACAACCAGTCTCGTTCCGCTGGGGATTCAAAAAACGCCGACTAAGCCCGTGGCGAGTTGGATCTTGGGCAAAAAGCAATGGCCAAGCTGCTATAATTGGTGAGTGTTTTACCCAATTTCTTGAAAAGGTTAAGTTCGTATTTCTCTTTTTCCAAGCTTTCAGGGTGAATTACGTATCTTAGATTTGAAAATGCAAATACTTTCACCATTTGCGGGTGTACGAAGTTTAGAAAGAAACCCTTTTTTTCGGGCGAAGTCTCGCAGTTGCTGACGGGACAGGGTCCAGTGATTCAGGTCTTCCATGTGGGTGGCTACGATGAGGGCAGAAGGAACTGCCCGGTGCAGAGCCAATACATCTTCTGTTCCCATATTGCTCTGATATTGCCACCCCATATTTCCTCCGGCGTTGGCCAAAACCATTTGGGGATGAAATGTTCGGACGGCCTGCTCCACACCAGGATACCAGACGGTGTCCCCTGTGGCGTATAGGCAAGGCTCATCGGATGCTTGGAAAATCACCCCACACACACTGCCCGCGTGGTCCAGCATTTCCTCATCCCAATTTCCATATCGTCCGGGAATTTTGGTTAGAGTAATGTTGGAGAAAATCGTATCAGCATTCAAAACTGTGACCTGTTGAAAACCATAATACCGGAGTACCTCTCCATCCCGGGAATTCTGCACAAAGATCGGTTTTGTTTTGGAAAGTAACTGAGCTGCCGCTTGGTCAAAATGTCCGGGATGGAGGTGGGTGACAATGACTGCGTCTGCCTCCAAGAGTACCTCAACCGGACAGGGCAGTTCACATAGGGGATTACGGGCCTCAGGACGTACCCGGCTATGACAAGGGGGCAGGGTGCCTTTGGGAGAAAGCATGGGGTCAATAAGGAAGTGAACTCCGGCATATTCCAACAGGACGGTGGCATTGCGAATTTGCGTCAGTTTCAAATAGCATCACCTTCTAATGAAAATCCGGCCGCTGGAAAGGTCTGTTCCAGCGGCCGGATGTGTTTTGATTAATCGTGCGCCCCGGGAGCGGCGTTTGCTTTGCGCTTACGATAGCTCCGCAGCACTATAACTTCCAGACCGATGAGGACAATAGTTGCCGCCGCATCGGCGATGTAAAGATAAATCCGCCAATCAATAACTTGCTGGCGCTGATAGGTGTCATCATAGAGGTAGCTTTGCACTACAGTGTACAGTACGTTTTTGCAGGCTCGGCGCATATCGGTGACCGAGGAAGGATTGGTGCGGTCGGAGACAAAGTTGGGACCGCCCTCCACCGTGGCCAGCATGCCATCCACCCCGTTGGTCAGAGCGGCATCGGCATTCATAAAGCCGTGGCCGTTGTTGCGGAAGAAGTCGGTGATAGCCATGCCTCGGAAGCCCCACTCGTCCCGGAGGACCGTATTCATCAGGCTGCTGTTTTCTCCGGTCCACTTGATGCCAAGGAAGCTCCAGGAGACCATAACCGCATTGGCGTTTCCTTCCTTGACACAGATTTCAAAGGGTTTCAGATAAATTTCCCGCAGAGCCTGCTCATTGGTCCAGACGCAGACCATCTTGCCATTGAAATCATAGGCGGCAAAGTGCTTCATGTAGGAGTAGACCCCCTTGTTCATGGCGCCAGTTACCGCACTGGCGGCAATACGTCCAGCCAGCACACCGTCCTCAGAGAAGTACTCGTAGTTTCGTCCGCCGAAGGGGCTGCGGTGGGTGTTCATGGCGGGAGCGTACCAGCCCTGAATGCCCATTTCCACGCACATCTGTCCCATGGCTTCACCCCACTGGGTGGCCAGGTCCTTGCTCCAAGTGTTAGCAATTACAATTTCAATGGGAAATCCCAGGGAGCCGTAGCCAGTGAAGTTATTATTGATGGCGGCAGGACCGTCCATGTCCAGCGTTTGGAGCTTGCCCACCGACTCCATAGCAGGGGTCTGGTAGCCACACAGAGCAATCATATTGGCCATCTCATCTACGGTAAGCTGATCCAGCAACAGGTCCCACTGGGGATCATCGTAGTCCAGTCCCCGCATGTCCGCCAGGGTTAGGCCGTTATCTGCTCCGGTGGTGGGCATGACCGCATCCGGGTCCACATAGGTGTTGGGATCGAAGTTGCTGTTCAAATGGTACTGCTCCACCAGTTCCTGAGGCATCACCGTAGAGGTGGGGGCGGCGGTAGCCTGGTCATAGTTTGCAAAGTGGTCGGCGCGGGAAAGATACTCCACATCCCCGGCGCAGTCATCAAATTGGTTAGTGGCAGTGAGGTCATCACTGGCACGCCCTTCCTCCCCGTCATAGACCACTTTATCCTCTAAGGTAAGAATACGTTGGTCCAGGATGGTATGGGAATCGCTGTTGATGGAGATCACATAGTCCCCCGCGTCCAGGATATAGGCCTTAGCATTCTGGTAGTCGTAGGAGGCCATGTCCTCCAGGTCAAAGGTAAAGGAGAGGGTCTGGCTCTGACCAGGCTGGAGAAGATCGGTCTTTTCAAAGTCCAGCAGGTTGGCTACGGACTTCTCCACTCCGCCGTTTAAATAGGGCGGGTTATAGAAAATCTCTACCACGTCCTTACCGGCCACAGAACCGGTGTTGGTGACGGTGACATCGAAAGAGAAGGTGGTGTCGCTGAGCGACAGCTCACTCATGTTCTGGGTGAAAGTGGTGTAGCTTAGGCCGTGGCCAAAGGGGTACTGAACCTCAGCGTCGTAGTTGATGAGCCCCTCCGCGGCAGCAGTTTCATAGAATTTGTAGCCCACATAGATGCCCTCTACATAGTTGGTGAAGGAGGGGTAATAGGTCTGAGACACACCGTTGTTCATACCTTCCACCGCCAGGTGTTCCAGGTTGGAGTAGTGGTAGTCCTCGTAGTTATTCCACCAGGGGGCGTTTTTCAGATGATAGGCGAAGGTGTCCGTACTTTTGCCGGAGGGATTTACCGTACCACGCAGGATTTCGCCCAGTGCGGTAAAGCCCACATTGCCGGGGCCAGGGCACCAGAGTACCGACTTGATCTGTTCATAGTCATCCACAAAGCCCAGCTCCATGGGATTTCCGCTGTTGACCAGGAGAATTACAGTGTCGAAGTTATCGCATACCATCTCCACCAAATCCTTTTCGGTCTGGGAGAGCTGAAGGTAGTGGTCATCGGGCTGGAAATCGTCATATTGATCGGAATTGTTGTCGTATCCAGCCTCACCCATAGCCATGGGCATATCGTTGTGCCCCTCCCCAGCCAGACGACCCAGGGTGATGACGGCTACATCAGAAAATTCTTTGGCGTTGTCCATCATGTCCTGGGAATAAGTATCCACTGGGGGCTCGTACAACGTCCAGGATTGAGTGGTTATGGTCATGTCGGGACGCTGGGCAGAGTAGGCAGTGTAGAAATCCAACAGTTCCTGGTTCACAGAAAAACCGGCCTGCTCCAGTCCCTGCTGAATGCTGACGATGTCGTACAGAGCATTGATACCACCGGAGCCGGTACCACCATAGATAGGGACAGCACTGGCCCAGCCAAACAGGTTTAGGTTGGTTACATCAGTTAGGGGCAGGGTATTGTCATCATTTTGCAGCAAAACAAACCCTTCCTCCGCAATCTGAAGGGCGGTTTGTTCTGCAGTGTCCATGGTTCCTTCACTGATTTTCGCCTGCTCAGCCAGGGACAGGTCCAGCAGTGCAGATACACCGCCCAGCATGACACCGTTGACGGCCAAGACAAGAGCCAGCACCATAGCCAGTCCGGCTTGAGCTCGGATCAAGAACTTCTGCGGTCGCGGCCGCCTACGGACTGCAATAAGTACGCCAATTCCCACCAGCAGGGCAATGCCCAGAGCGATGAGGTAAGGGGCGCAGTTTTGCAGAACACTGATGACATCTTCCATTTCAAAAGTAATCATGTAAATGCCTCCTTAACCAGTTTTACGACAGTCCCATATGGAAGATTGAGGACTTTCTCTAAGAAAAATTATATAAATTTTACTCTCGATGATAAGAACAAATTGGATAAAACTGTACTATATTAAACAGAATTTTAAAAATAGTATAGAGGCTGGACAAAAATGACAGGACTGTACTTTCCTTGACAGTGTGTATAGTTTTGTGGGATAATAAACGGGGGTGAGAAGATGGCGAAAATGCGTGCCGGACGGGAAGATCGCCGGGTCACTTATACGAAGAGTGCAATCAAGGATGCCCTGCTGGAGCTGATGAAAGAGAGAAACTTTGAAAAGTTGAGCATCAGCAAGGTATGTGAAGCAGCCCAAATTACGCGGACTACATTTTATAGTCATTATGACACGCTGAATCAGGTGCTGGATGAACTTATTGATGAGGCATTTGAGGTGGCAGAGTATTCATCGACCACCCTGTCCATGTCTCTGCCTCAACGGCTGCACTATTTACTTCAGTTCGATACAGTAGAGGCCCTCCGAGAGCATAACAGCGACCTGCCAACCTGTCAGCGGATTGCCGACATGCCCAAATATCGGATTCTTTTTCAGGACCGGACCCTCTCGGAGTACATCAAAAATAAGCTTTTCCGTATGATGAAGCCCAGTGTCATTCCAGAGCTTATGGAGTACTGCTGTATCTCTCAAACTGAGGCAGAGCGTTTTTTTCGTTATATGCTTGCCGGCTCCTATGAGGTGAACAGTTCTCTCAACTGGATTAAAAACGACGAATGGTTTGTTTCACGGCTTGCTATCCTTCGGATGGAAACAGCTGGAATCGAGACCATTAGGGCAGCCAATGTCAAGAAAAAGGGAACATAAAAAGCAGAACATTGCGACATTAGCAATGTTCTGCTTTTTATGTTTATGATAGTCTTTTCTGGCAGTAGCCTGCCAGAATTTTTTATTATAGTGTTTTGCTGAATGAATCAGATGAAGCGATACCCTGGACTTTTCTGTATTCTCTGGGTGACATTTTGACGATGGACTGAAAAGCGCTTGAAAACTTTCCCTGGGTTTGATAACCTACTCGGGCAGCAATATCCGCGATAGTGGCATCTGTTTCCCGTAATAATTTCATGGCCTGACGCACCCGGAATTCCTTCATATAGGTGGCTATCGGCTGGCCGTAGACTGCCTTGAATATCTCCTTTAGAGTAGAGGTGTTTATCAAATACTGTTTGGAAAGTTCTGCAATCGTAAATCGTTGATCCAAGTGCTCCGTCAACTGTTGATGTATTTCCTTTATCAATTCGGTTTGCCGGGAGAAGTATTGCGTTAGTTCTTTCTGCTCCGGTTTCATGTTGCTCAAATAAATCAAAATTTCCAGTACCTTCAATTTCAAGAGGGAACTCCGAACAGATATGGGAGCAGAAAAGAGCGGGGCGAAAATATGCTCCAAATCGGAACGGGATGGAATTGCGGAGGGCTTTCCGGAGCAAAATCGCTCCCGTAACCGATCAGCTTCTGCACCAGTATCCTTTAAAACTTCGGGGCAAATGGAAGAGAGCTGTTTCAGATCCACGGAAATGGAAATTCCTTCCGAATATCCCAGGGGAAACATCATAGCCGAATCCGCGCAGCAGGTCATACTGTGCGCAGTCACATCCCCAATCCCTAAATAGACGGCAATACCGCTTTGCATATTCCAACCGACTCGACCACTGTGGCAATAGTATATTTCCAAAACAGAATCTGAAGCATGGTGCCGAAACCTGGCCTCGGAAGCAAGAAAAAGATTGAAGGATACTGCTATTCCGGGAAAAGGTTCATATGCTTCCACATATCCTTTTCCAGTGGTAACCGCCCGAAACTGTTCGCCAAAGAGTGTGGTGCCTGTTTCACCAGCCCCGCACCGCTTCACAACAAGAGTGCCGTTTGGAATCGTTTGGAGTTTTTGAGCGATAGCTGTGGATTCTTCCTTTTTCATGAGGTCCCTTTCTGTTGTTCTTCCTGCGACGGACAGGCGATCTTTACAACCCATTCAATTATACGGTGGAAATTTCGGGCCTGTACGGTATCGGCAGCTTTGTAGTAGACCTCTTTTCCGTCCCGGCGGCTGACAATCAGACCTGCGGATTTTAACTGTTTGAGATGATGCGAAACCGCTGGACTGCTCATGTCCACCATGGCGGAAAGATTGACGACGCATTCCTCACAGTGACACAGCAACCAGAAAATGCGGATACGGCTGCCATCTCCCAGCTGCTTGAACATATCAGCTGCGGTCTGAAAGTTTTCTGCACTGGGCATATATTCCAGTTCCTGCTCGATGGTCTGTCCGTGGTCGTGGGGTAAGTGGTTCTGAACCATTTGGCACTCCTCCTTGAAGTCTATCTTACCATAGGCCGGAGGAAAAAGAAATGTTGCTTCCGAAATGCTGCAAGCCCGGCGTTGCGGATGCAATCTAAGAGACCAGACATCATCGCTGCCGCTTTCTGTGCCAGCGTTCACAAATATGTAGTCATAAACGCGGCAAGAGCATCCTTCTGCTTGTTGAAATCTTCCATGCCAAGGGCGTACAGATCCCGTTCCGCCTGTTCATTCATGGAATAGGTCCCTGCATGGATGGGATGGCTGGGAGCAAAAACAAAAGCTTTGCCCTCACGTTCCAGAGCAAAGACCTCCTGCAAATTTTGGTTGTAGGCGGTATGCCGGTGATCGATCAGGGATATGATCTGCGGGTATCGGTGGCAGCGCATGGTGTAGAAGAGCCGCATCCCCTGCGGCTTACGGACGTAATCTCTCATTTTAGACAGAATGACCACCAGACGGTCGCAGCCTTTTTCCAACGCCCGCGATACCGGGATGGCATCCGAAAGACCACCGTCAAAGTAGGGAATGTCGTTTAATTCCACCGGGCGGCAGGCGGCGGGAATGGCGCTGGATGCCATAATGAGTCGATAGTCGTCCTGCGCCATCGCTTCTTTCCCGAAATATTCTGCCTTTCCTGTCAAGGCGTTTGTTACCACTACCTCATACTCTGCCGGGTTGTTTTTCAGGGCGGGAAAATCCAAGGGGTCCTTCCCCATGGAATTGGTCAGGGTCCCATAAATGTATTGAAGCCCAAACAAGTCGCCAGTTTTCAAGAAGCTCCTTAGTCCAAAATAGCTGGGGCTGTGAATATGCTCCGTAAAAAAGCGCAAATTTCGGCCCCGTTGTCCGGCCAGATAGCTGGCCAGATTTCCGGATCCGCCAGACGCACCGATGCAGTAAGCAAATGTGATGTTGTGATCCAGAAAAGCGTCCAGGATTGCTGCATTATAGGCGCATTTCATCCCGCCGCCTTCCACAACCAATCCGATTTTCATGTGTGAATCCCTTCTAACTTCATGCGATATTGTTCCAGCACATCTTTCAGTGTAATTTCCTGCATTCGTTTTTCCGCTGTGTTCTGGATGTCAAGGTAAAAATCACGCAGTGCCAGTTGGATGTTTACGCCCACGCCACAAGCGGGGTTGGTGTGGATGTCCTGATGGAGCAGGGGCTTGTTGCCCTCTACTGCCCGATAGGCATCCAGCAGTGTGATTTTTTCCGGCTCACGGGCAAGAGAAGGGCGAGGATGTCCCTTCACGCTGACCAGTAACCCTCCCTTTCGCAAGGCAGACATGAGCTGGCGCACATAGGCAGGGTTCGTCTGAACGCTCTCGGCCAGCTTATTGCTGGCCAGGTCGCAGTCTGGGTACAGAGCGATAAAGGCCAGGATATGAACAGCATCGCTAAGGCGGGTGGGGTATTTCATAGCCGGATCTCCTTTTTGAAATTGATGTTATTTTTATTATAACAACATATTGACAGCGGCGCAAGCGGATGCTAAGATAAGTTGGAAGTAAAAATAAAAATAACACCCAGCAAAAAGGAATGATGAAAATGAGCTTCTATGAAGAGTTGGTTACGCAGACCCAGATGAATTACTCCAGGTACTATCCTGTCTATGCTTCCGGCAGTACGCCTTATCAGCTGACTGACAAAAAGCCGCTGCCGTATAGCGAACAGATCCATCGTTTGGTACAGGAGGTAAAGGAAGCTGACTGTGTGGTAGTGGGCGGGGCCTCCGGCCTGTCCGCTGCCGGTGGCGGAGATTTTTACTACGAGGACAACGACTCCTACCGCAAATACTTCCGCCCTTTTGCCGAGAAGTACCACTTCAAAGGTGCTTTTGCAGGGATGATGCACCCCTGGAAGACAAGGGAAGAGTATTGGGGGTATCTCGCCACTTTCCTTCACACCACCCAGACCGCACCGGTGCGTCATCCCTATCTGGATTTAGACGCTTTGCTGAAGGGCAAGGACTTCTTCATCCTCACCACGAACCAGGATACCCAGTTTGTCAAACTTTACCCGGAGGAGAAGGTGGCAGAAATCCAGGGGGATCACCGCTTCTTCCAGTGTGCCGCCTGTTGTACCGATGACACTTGGGATGCGATAAAGCCGGTGGCTGATATGGTAGCCGCTATGGGGGATGGCACGAAGATTCCCACGGATCTTATTCCCCGGTGCCCCCACTGCGGCGGCGAGGCATTCCCTTGGGTGCGAGGATATGGGAATTTTCTGCAAGGAAAGAAATACGAAGAACAGTACGAAAAAATTTCTCGCTATGTGCTGGAACACAAAGACAGCAAAATTCTGTTCCTGGAGCTGGGCGTTGGTCGAATGACTCCCATGTTTATCCAAGAACCTTTCTGGAACATGACCCTCAGCTTTCCACATACTCGGTATATTGCTGTCAACAACAAGTATGACTTCCTGCCCAAGCAGTTGGAGGACAAGGGCATGACCATTGTGGCCGACATTGCTCAAGTGCTACGGGATGCACGGGATACCATGGACAGCGGAGATAACGATCGATGAGGGTTGCAAACCAAGCGACGCTTCAGGAACTTGCCGAGCGTATTGATCAAGCAGATGCTGTTGTGATCGGAGGCGGCTCCGGCCTGTCAAGCGCGGCTGGATACGACCACTACCATTGGTCCCCAGCACTTTCGGAGGCATTGGCTCCCTTTCGCGAACAGTATGGCTTTACCTCTCCGCTGGCTGGATTCTACCATTGCTTTTCCAGCTATGGAGAACAGTGGGGGTATTACAGTCAATATATCCGCTTCATGTGGGAAGCCCCTACTGGGCAGCCCTATCTGGACCTGCAGGCGCTTGTTGCGGACAAACCTGCTTTTGTTCTGACCACCAATGTGGATCAGCAGTTTTTTCGAGTATTTCCCCAGAAACAAATTTGCGCCTTTCAGGGAGACTTTAGCTACTGCCAATGCAGTCAGCCCTGCCGGGATGATATTGGGGAAAACCGCGAACTGGTGAAGGAACTGACTGGTTGCTTGGTAGGTGTTCGCCTGCCGGAGGAGGCTGTTCCTCGTTGCCCGGATTGCGGGCGAGTGCTGGTGCCCTGGGTAAGAGATTATACCTTCCTGGAGGGAACCTTCTGGCAGGATAGTCTGCACCGCTACCATAGCTTCCTGCGACACTGGATAATGGATCAGTCCGACAAAAAAGTCCTGCTGTTGGAACTTGGCGTGGGTGAGATGACGCCCAGCATCATCAAATTGCCCTTCTGGGAACTTACTGCCAAAAACGAAAACGTCTTTTATGCATGTCTTAATCGAGAGGCAGCTCATAGGCCAGAGCATCTGCGGGGGCGTAGCCTGTATCTGCAAGGAGATTTGGCGGAAACTCTAGCTGCCCTCCGGAAGGTGCGATCCATCGCAGCAACCATAAAATAGAAAGGAGCGAACGAATATGATTGATTGGAATCCTATTGCGAAAAAATTCAGAGAAGCGGACGCTATCCTGATCGGGGCCAGTAACGGCCTGTCCATCACCGAGGGACTGCATTTGTTTGCGGACAATGCGGCCTTTGAAAAACTGTTTGGGGATTTCAAACAAAAATACGGCTTACGTTGTATTTTGCAGGGCATGATGGCCGGATGGCCCAGCGAGGAGGAAAAGTGGGCCTTCTGGGCTCGGCTCATCCATCATTACTGCGGGCAGTACCAGCCTACGCCGGTGATGAACGATTTGAAGGCCATTGTGGGAGAGAAAGATTACTTTGTCGTCACATCAAACGGAGAAGGTCACTTTGAACTGTGTGGCTTCGATCCGACGAAAATCTATGAGATCGAGGGCAACTGGTTTACGATGCAGTGTGCCCGCCCCTGCCACGACACCCTCTATTCAAGTTTAGAGGTGGCCGAAAAATTATCCGCTGCCGAACAGGGCGGCCATGTGCCTACAGAGTGGGTGCCGCGCTGTCCCAAGTGCGGAGGTCCCATGGACATCCACATGGGCGCGGGTCAGAGAATGATTCCGGATACCGCTGCTCAGGCACGGTTCCAAAACTTTCTGAAAACCTACCACGGGAAGAAACTGGTGGTTCTGGAGCTGGGCATTGGCTGGCGTAATCAACTGATCAAGGCTCCGATGATGCGCTTGGTGGCCAGCGAGCCAAACGCCACTTATGTGACCATCAATCTGGGGGAGATCTATATTGCGGACAATATCAAAGAGAAGTCCTTCGGACTGGACGGGCGGCTGGATGAGCTGCTGCCTGCTCTCCGGGAGGCGTGCGAGGCATGACGATTTCGGAGCAGGTTCAAAATGACGATACGAATGCAGCGGTTGTCCGAAGGCCAAATGGTACAACCCACTGGCACTTGGCTCAATGTCAATGATATGTACCCCTAATACTGGACACCCAGTATTAGGGGTACATATCACAGAGCACATGATACGCTGGCCTTTTTTGTTTGCCCCCATTGCGGCAGATCCTGCTTTCTGCCGCAAATTGCATCAGATCCCGCCGTTTGCTCA
>ENA-OURU01001483-OURU01001483.1-human-gut-metagenome-genome-assembly--contig:-NODE-1483-length-28629-cov-8.769196_pt1 | contig 28629 bp, 23 predicted proteins | sample MGYA00242137_ERZ509064 | MGnify/ENA primary metagenome ERZ509064 (study PRJEB26280, sample SAMEA2338777) | human gut metagenome | biome: human gut; feature: human-associated habitat; material: faeces...
TCCCCCTCCTGCCAGCTCAAGCAGCTCGTCATCGTCCTCCGGTTCGAGTTCTTCTTCTGGTTCCGGGAGTTCGGGCTCCTCTTCTTCCGGAGGCGGATCATCCGGTTCCTCTTCCTCCGGCGGCGGCTATCACGGCACACATTTAGGAGGAGAATACGATTGCTGCGGCAGCCAGTGTGATGCTGCGGAGTGCACAGACTTCTATGGTGCCAGCCTTCGCAGCTGTTCATCATCACAATCGCTTTGTTCAGGAAGAGGCGGTTCATGGTTCTTCAGATATTGCGGAGGTAAAGGTTTTGTTGCTGGTGGCTGTCAATTTTAAAATACAGCACAAAAATACAGCACAAAATATTTCGACCTTCCAGATTACCCAATATTTTTTGGGGATAAGCTTAATTTGGGTTATCTGATTTTCCTAAAGAAGGTGTATGCTTTTTGGTAAATTGAGGAAATGAGAAAAATGAACACGACACCCAAATCCATGAGACTGCAAATTGCGCTGATGGGAAAGGTTAATTCGGGAAAATCAAGTTTTCTTAATCTCGTTACCGGGCAAGATATTGCCATCACCTCTGCCGAACCGGGCACAACGACCGACATTGTTGAAAAAAATCAGGAACTGCCGCCGCTCGGTCCGGTTACCTGGCTGGATACCGCCGGTTGGGGCGATGAGACTGCGCTTGGCAGCAAACGGCTGGAAAAAACCCGGAAAATATTTGACCGGGCAGATATTGTCGCTTTGCTCTGCACGGAAAAGCAACCGGACGAGAAAGAAAAAGAAATTCTTGAGGAAGCCGCCAAACGCAAAATTCCGGTTCTTAAAATTTACAACAAATCAGATTTGCAGGCGGGAGGCAACGACGGCATTTGCGTTAATTCTTTGGATTTGTCTTCCCGCGACCGGGTACTTAATGAACTCAAAGCCCGGCTGTTGGAAATCTGCTCGGACGATTTTATCAAAACGCCGCCAATTTTGGGCGACTTGGTTCCCCAGGGCGGAACAATCGTCATGATTGTGCCGATTGATTATGAAGCTCCCAAAGGACGGTTGATTATGCCGCAAGTGCAGAGCATCCGCGACGCTTTGGACTTTGGGCAGACAGTCATTGTCGTCAAGGAAGACGCATACAAAGCCGCACTTGAGAATCTGAAAAAGCAGCCGGATTTGGTTGTCTGCGACTCTCAGGTGGCGGACAAGATGGCGGCAGAAACGCCGATTGGCATCAAATGCACAACTTTTTCGACTTTGTTTGCCCGGCTCAAAGGCGACATCAACCTGCTGGCCGAGGGAGCCGGGGCGATTGCGGCGCTTGAGGACGGCGACAAAGTTCTGATTGCCGAAGCATGTACCCACCATGCCGTTGAAGATGACATCGGCAAAGTCAAGATTCCGCGCTGGCTAAAGGCCAAAACCGGGAAAGACCTGCAAATCGATTTTGCGGCGGGACACGATTTCCCTTCCGAGCTTGGCCGTTATAGGCTGGTTATTCAATGCGGCGGCTGCATGTTCGGGCGGCGGGAGATTCTCTCGCGCATAAACAAATGCAAAAGCGCCGGCGTACCGGTGACAAATTACGGAATCTGCATCTCCGAACTTAAGGGTGTTCTGGAAAGAATATTGGAGCCGTTTCCCGCGGCGTTGGAAATTTATAGAGGACAGAAAAAATGAGCAGAGGACTGCCGAAATTAGATGTTGAGGGGTTAACCTCGTTTATTCCGGAAGATGAAATTCAGGAATTGTTAAGCAAAAAAACGACCGACATTAAGCACGTGCGCGACATTATTGCCAAATCGCTGGACAAGAACCGGCTGAACCCCGATGAGATGGCCGTCCTTTTGAACGCAGAAGATCCAGAGGTGGCGGAAGAAATCAAAGAAGGCGCCCGGACGCTGAAAAAGCGCATTTACGGCAACCGTATTGTCTTGTTTGCGCCGCTTTATATCGGCAACGACTGCATCAACAACTGCACTTACTGCGGTTTTCGGCAATCGAATTTGGACGTGGTGCGCAAAACCCTAACCATGAATGAACTGGAAAAGGAAGTTGCCGCATTGGAAGACCGCGGGCATAAACGCCTGATTCTGGTTTATGGCGAACACCCCAAATATGACGCCGACTTTATTTATGACACCGTGCGCAAGGTTTATGAGACCAAGTCCGGCAAAGGTGAAATCCGCCGGGTCAACATTAATGCCGCCCCGTTTGACGTTGAGGGGTTCCGCAAAATCAAATCGGCAGGCATCGGAACGTTTCAGGTTTTTCAGGAAACGTATCATCAGGAAACCTATCGCTCGGTTCACCCGTCGGGGCTTAAAGCCAATTACCTGTGGCGGCTGTTCGCTTTTGACCGGGCAATGGAAGCAGGGATTGACGATGTGGGCATGGGTGCGCTCATCGGCTTGTATAACCACAAGTTTGAGGCATTGTCGATGCTTTATCACACCATTCACCTGGAAGAAAAATTCGGGGTCGGACCGCACACGATTTCGTTTCCGCGGATTGAACCGGCAATCGGCACCGATTATGCCAATCACCCGCCGTATCAGACTTCTGACGCCGACTTTATGAAAATGATTGCGATTATCCGTCTGGCCGTTCCCTATACCGGCATGATCCTGACAGCCCGCGAACCGGTTGCCCTGCGCAACGAGGCTATCGGTTACGGCATCAGCCAGATTGACGCCGGTTCGGACATCGGGGTCGGCGCCTATGCCGAGGAAGACGAAGTTGCCAGCGACAAAAAGAGCCAGTTCGTTTTGAGCGACAACCGCAGTCTGGATCAGGTTATAGGCGAACTGTGCGACGCCGAATTTCTGCCGTCTTTCTGCACCGGCTGTTATCGGCTGGGACGTACCGGCGAACATTTTATGGAATTTGCCAAACCCGGATTTGTAAAACGTTTTTGTACGCCCAATGCCATTTTGACCTTGAGCGAATATCTGTTGGATTATGCTTCCCCGGAAACCCGGGCCAAAGGAATGGCCGCCATTAAGCGCGAACTGGAAGCCCTGCCCGATGACAATCCGCAAAAGGCAACCCTGCTGGAACGGCTGCAGCAGGTTCACGGCGGCAAGCGCGATTTGTTCTTCTGATTTAGAGCCCGGCAAAGACCAATGCCGGGCTTTAATTTCCGTCCCGTTAAATTTTATTTAATCTATTGCGTTTACAGTTAAAATCAGTTAGAATTCGGGCAATTTCCAAGAACGGGACAAGAATAAAAATGAAAATGATCAAGCCAATCGTCAATATTTCCAAAATTCTGGGCAACTATCATCTGGTTGTGACCGGATTGGAAGGCGTTATCAGCGAAGGCGGAAACATTCTTCCCGAAGCCAAAGAAGCCCTGATCAAAATGAAAAAATCCGGCCAACGCCTGATTTTGCTGACCAATTCGCCGCTGCGGGTACATTCGATTGTCCAGCTGCTGCGGAACAACGGACTGCCGCCGCTGGTTTTTGACAATATTGTTTCCGCAGGCGAAATCCTGCATTATCTGTTCAAATACCGGGAAGGCGATTTTGCCACCATCGGCACGACTTACTATAATCTGGGGCAAGGCGCAGATACGGCAATTTTTTCTTTTTTGGACTATCTCCCGGTTGACAAACTCGGTAAAGCCGATTTTCTGTTCATGGGAAGTGCTGCCGCTCCCGAAGCCACAATCGACCAGTATATGCAGATTTTGGAATATGCCGCCAGCATGAACATTCCGCTGGTTTGCGCCGGAAATGACACTTCCAGTTTTCAAAACGGCGAAATCTGCCTGGCGGCCGGCGCCGTTGCCGAACAATATGCCGCTTTGGGCGGGCGGATTATTACCGTCGGCAAACCGGATCCTAAAATCCTGTCCTATGCCCTGGAAGGAATGGACAACGTTTCCCCGGAAAACATCCTGCTCATCGGCGACAACATCACCACAGACATTAAAGGCGCCAATTTATCCGGGATCGACTGCGTTTTGGTTTCCAAGGGCGTTCACGTTAATTTTCTGGGCGAAGGATATATTCCCGATGTGGCAAAGACCCGGGAAATGGCCAATAATTATGATGCTTACCCTGATTATGTAATTTCCAATCTGAGGTGGTAAGATGAAAAAAAGCCAAAAAAAGATTGTTAACGCCGCCGTTTTTGTTTTGCTGGCTTATTTTGTTACCCGTCCGATGTATTATCCCGGCGTGGGGGACAATCCCAAACCGCGGCGGATTTCGGTTCAGCTGCAACCACAGGGCGGAATTGTCAGCTTTGGCGAAATGGATAATTTTCTAAATGTATGGTCAGAATTTTTGGAGCAGGGTTTCAGCCCCAAAGATATGCCGGCCATGCTGACTGCCGAAACGGCTTACGGTAAAAAACTTTCGAGCCGGGCGCAGCGTTGGATTAAGGCACAAGGTTGGGATGTGGACCGTTTCTTTTATACCGGGCGGCGGCTCAGATCCGCCGTCAAGGCCTGCCGCTTAAAAGCCTTGGCCCAACAGACGCGAGAGAGTCTGGAGATTCAGCTGGAGCAGACGGAAGATCCCGATATCCGCAACAGCATCAAAAAACTGATGGCAGAACAAGGCCGGATGTATCTGGCCGAGAAGGTCAGCGAAAGCGAAATCGAAATGGTCATGCCGCATCTTAATGTCGTTTCCGACATTTTGGACGGGAAACTGATTTATCGCCCGAAACGTAAAAAATAATCCCCCAAGGGGAAAAGGAAATGGACAGCAACACGGACATCGGACAAATGATTGCCTCTTCTCCGGCACCGGAAGGGGAAGTGAACCTGTGCAAAGCGGAAAGGATTAATGATTTTTTTGAAAATCTGCCGACGGAAGTCCGCCGCCTGTGGCCCTTTGATTTGACAAACGAGGGGTACGAAACCGCTTACATTTCGGCCAATTACACCGAGCAGCACAGTTTCCGCAGCCTTAAGGAGAAGCAAACGCTTGAATTATCCGGCATTTTCAGAAATGAGCGGGAATTATACGTTTTTGACGGCTGTTACACACTCGAGGACGAGCAACTGCGTTTTGAACTGCGGTCGCTTTATAAGGAAAAGGGTCTGCCGCAACGCCGGTTTGCCTATTTGCTGATGGAGCGCCAACAGCGTTTTCTGACGGCATATGACAACAGCCGGCCTTTTGATTTTTACGACAAGCCTTCGGAAATCCGCCTGATTGCAGCTTCGGGAAAAGACGCTAACGGTCTGCCGATTAACGGCGGCCAGGTTTGGGCAACTTTGGGAATGAATTTTTTCAGTTTGACCGAGTTGCAAAACTGTCGTTCGGCTTTTGAAAAATTTGCCGTTGAAAAGGCTAACGTCCGGTTCAGCCGCCGGGATTTGAAAGCCTTTACCAAGCCTTGCCACTTTGCCGTATTTGACAACGGCGTTAAACTTTCGGTCGGCGGCGGAAAGGAAATCAGCCTCGGCAAGGCTTTTATGTTGAATTATTCCTGGCATGCCCGTTGGCAGACAAACAACCCGGACGCCGAAGAAAAACGGTTTGCCTGCATTTTTAACGCTTCCGACATTCCACCGGCGCAACGCGGGCATTTGGCGGCAAAAGCGTTAAACCGGCGTTATCGCCTGACGGTAAAAAAACATTATCTTAAAGCCGTGGCTGCCCAAAAGCGGCACGGCTTGCATTGTTATCAGCGTTTATGGCGACTGAAATTCAATCGGTTTTTACATCCGACGCTGCAAAGGGTTTAAGAGCGATCCAAGCTTTCTTTGAGCATTTGCAGCTCGAGCCATTGAGTTTCTTTACTGTCTTTTTGTTCTTGAAGTTCCGGAAGCCGGGCCGACAGACGGTTGAAGACCTCCGGGTCGGCGACATACAAATCGGGATCGGAAAGGGATTGGCTGATTTCGGAAATTGTTTTTTCCAACTGTTCAATTTCGGCGGGAAGAACTTCTAACAGCCGTTGCTGATTGTAACTGAGGCGGACAGTCCTGGCCGGTGCCGCCGGAACGGACGGGCGGGAGGTTTCGGGTTTGGGCTGTTTTTTGACCGGCGCAACGGCAGTACGGGCAGAAAGCTTGGCCAGCAAGTCGCTGTAACTGCCGGCGTGTTCGTACACCGTCCCGTCGCCGGGCATATAGATTACCGATGTGACGACCCGGTCGATAAAATCCCGGTCGTGGCTGACCAGCAGAACGGTTCCGGCATAATCGTCCAAAACTTCCTGCAACAAATCCAGGGTATCCATATCCAAATCGTTGGTCGGTTCGTCCAAGACCAAAAAATTGGAAGGCTGGGCCAGCGCTACTGCCAGCATGAGGCGGTTTTTCTCCCCGCCCGACAGAGCCGAAACAGGGCATTGGGCCTGATCGGGACGGAACAGGAAGTCTTTCAGATAAGCCACGACATGGCGGTATTGTCCGCGGACCCAGATATGGTCGCCTTTGCCGCAAAGCGTCTGCCACAGCGTTTTTTTAGGGTCAAGCGTAATGCGGTTCTGATCAAAATACGCCTCTTCAAGATTTTTGCCGAGGCGGACAAAACCGCTGTCCGGTTCCAAACGCCTGGTCAAAAGTTTGATAAGCGTGGTTTTGCCGGCGCCGTTGGGACCGACGATGCCGATTTTATTGCCTTTGATAATCCGAACAGAAAAATCTTTCACAATATCGCGGCTGCCAAAGCTCTTAAAAATATGTTTGGCCTCAATTACCAATTTGGAACGAAAATCGCCTTCGGCAATTTCCAAATCAATACTGCCGATACGCTTGATTTGTTCCTTGCGCTCCAGGCGCAGCTGCTGCAAACGGCGCAGGCGTCCCATATTGCGACGGCGGCGGGCGGTTACGCCTTTGTGTAACCATTCGGTTTCTTCTTCAATTTTTTTGTTCAGATATTTCTGCTCGATAATTTCCTGGTCAATCACCTGTTCCTGCCACTCGTCAAAATACTTAAAACCGCGATTGCTGCGGCGCAGAGTACCGCGGTCCAGCCAGAACATGGTCTCGGAAACATTGCCCAAAAACATGCGGTCGTGGGAAATGACAATAACGGCGCCGCGAAAAGCGGCAATAATCTCTTCCAGCTTCTCAATTGAGGGCATATCAAGATGGTTGGTCGGTTCGTCCAAAAGCAGGATATCCGGTTCGGAAATCAACGCCCGGGCCAAAGCGGCCTTGCGTTTTTCGCCGCCGGAAGCCTCCCCGGGCGCGGCATCGGCCTGAATGGAAAACTTGTCGATTAAAATGTCGGCTTTATAATCCAGATTTTCATCAGTTTGCGGCAATCCCGCCTTTACAACGTCGCGCAGCGTGGCAAAGCCCGTAAAATCCGGTTCCTGCGGCATGTAGGAAATTCTGATGCCGGGCTGCGTAAAAATTTCGGCATTATCCGCCTCAATGACACCGGCAATAACCTTCAGCAGAGTTGATTTTCCGGAGCCGTTGCGGCCGACCAGCGAAATTTTATCGCCGCGGTTAATAAATAAGTCAACATTGGTAAAGAGCCGGTTCGTTCCGAAACTGAGCGTGGCTCCTTTGAGGGTATAAATCGGAGCTTCGGGCATTTTCAGATATCTTCGTCAATCAGACGGCTGCCATCAACCTGCCACTCCAGACCGCGAGCCGCCCAGAGGAAAAAGTCATCGATTTTTTCGGCTTTTATGCCGATTTTGATGCCGATTTCATAAATCTCGCCGATCGCCTTGTCGCTCAGGTCATGGTCGGCGGCTGCCAGCAAAATCATATCGCGCAGCAGGCAGCGTTTGGTGCGTACGGACGGAATCGGCATCAGCAGCTTGGTCAGTTCGGCAGAAGAGCGAACCTTTTTGAGCTTGGAGAGCGGACAGCCCAGCTCACGGGCCTTGTTTTTCATAAATTCCCTTTTAGTCGGATTATCGTCGCTGTCGAGGTTTAAAACATACTCCAGAGCCATCAAATACAGCTGTTTTTCCGCCTCTGTCCAACTACTGCTCAATTCATTCATGATCATCTTCCCGTGTTTGTTGTCAGAATCGGTTATAGCAGACAAAATAAAGATTTGCAAAAAAAAATAAATTTATTATATTTATTTGAGAAATAACTCTTAATTTGAAAAAGAAAAGGAGCAGGCATGCCTCTGAAAATTGAACTGAAACCCCATGAAAGCATTATTATCGGCGAATCGCTGATTACGAATGACGGGGAAAGAACCCGCTTTTATATTGACGGAAACGTTCCGATTTTGCGCGAAAAGTTTATCTTGCGCGAAAATGAAGCCAATACCCCGAGCAAGCGCGTTTATTTTGTTGTTCAGCAGATGTATTTGTCACGCGATCCGCGAAATTTGCAAAACCTGTATCTGGAATATGTACGCGATTTGCAAAATGCGGCGCCGAGTCTGATTCCCTACATCAACCCGGTTAACGAAAATATCCTTAACAACGACTATTATGCGGCAATCAAAGAGGCAAGCAAGCTGGTAGCCAAAGAAGAGGAACTGTTCGGAGACGCTTTGCGCGGCAATATCTGACTTTTCAAAATTGACAGAATTTTAATAAAAAAAACACCGCCTGACAGGCGGTGTTTTTTGTAAATGTTTGAGATGGAACGTTTTTTATTTTAACTTTCTGTTAATAAAATTTAATTTTTTATTTACACCCTGTATCTTTTTTTATTAACCTGGTTGCAGAATTCTTAAAAGTCCAATATTTGGAGATTTATAATGGCTGATATTTCATTAACCGCAAGTATGCGTTCCAATCTGTTATCTTTGCAGAACACCCAGTCACTGATGGATATGACGCAAGAGCGCCTGTCTACCGGAAAAAAGGTAAACTCGGCAATCGACAATCCTTCTTCTTATTACGCGTCTCAATCTTTAACCAACCGTGCCAGCGATCTGAACGCTCTGCTTGACAGCATGGGGCAGGCTATTCAGACCATCAAGGCCGCCAACGAAGGTATCGAATCGATTACGGCTTTTGCAGAACAGGCCAAAGCGATTGCCAATTCGGCACGCGACATTCCAAGCAATCACGACAAATATTCCATTACTTCGGAAAACGTTTCAGAAGCTGGCCTGGCGGAAGATGACGTTATTATCGTTGACAGCCGCGAGGATATGAGCACTTTTGAGATGACTTTCGGAACCGGTGACAATTCCAAGAAGTTTAAGGTAAATGTTGACGGGACAGAACATGAAATTACATTAGGCGCCGGTTCAACTACCGCAGAAAAGGCAGCAGCCGATGCGACCGCTCAGCTGCAAGCGTTGGGGCTGGTTGTCGAACCCGGTGATACGGGCGGCAAAATCAGCGTCCGCTCCAAAGACGGTTCCGATATTTACTGGCTGAATGACGGGGCCGCCGGAATTACAACTGCTACTACAGCCGCCAAGAGCGTTGAACTTGAAGCCGCCGACATTACCAATTCGGCAGCCTTGGCTGCCAAACTGACCGCTTCACTGGGGGCAACCGCAACGGTTGAAGTCAACGGTGATCAAATTTCGATTATGTCAAAAGACAAAGAATTTATCGTTAGCGGAAACGGTGCCGAAAAATTAAAAATCAATGACAGCAGAAAAGCCGGCGATGCCAATGCCCCGGTGGCAGAACGCATCAGTTATGCCGAACAGTTTGACAAAATTTTGATGCAAATTGATGAGTTGGCTCAGGATTCCGGTTATAAAGGGGTTAATTTACTGCAGGAAAACAATCTGAAGGTTGTTTTCAACGAGTATCGTTCTTCGCAGCTGCTGGTTGAAGGTGCTGACGCCTCGACCAAGGGGTTGAAACTTTCCGAAGCAGTCGGCGACTGGCAGAAAGACGTCGATTTGGAAGCTTCTATACAGCAGGTGGAAGATGCCATTAACACTTTGCGGACAATGGCATCCGAATTTGGTACCAACTATTCGATTATTCAGAGCCGTGAGGATTTTACCGACAATCTGATTAATGTTTTGGAAGAAGGTTCAGATAAATTGGTTCTGGCCGACATGAATGAAGAATCGGCAAATATGCTGGCTCTGCAAACCAGACAGCAGTTGGCGATTAATTCACTGAGTTTAGCTTCTCAGGCGGCTCAGTCCGTACTCAAGTTATTCTAAAGTCTGTAAAATATCAGTCAAAAAGGCGGAATTTTTATTTCGCCTTTTTTTACAATTCGAATATCTGCACAAGCGGGCATTTCGATCCAATTACCCGATTTGCGTATAGAATAGTAAATGCGAAAAAAATCGCATTACAAACTTTTAGCTTTATAAGATTAGCGGGATCTTTTGTTCATAGCGCTCAGAGAAGCCCGGGCAGCGGCCACAGATTTATCCAGCCTTTCGATGAACTTTTGATATTTGACACGGGTAAAGATGCCCAATTTTCCCAAATCGCTTTCTTTTACCCGGATATCGCCGACCGGTTTAATTCCGACATCATCGCAAGCCACAACCAATCTGGCTCGGTATTCGGGACTTTCTATTTTGCCAAGCGGCAATACTGTCCGCCCCAGTTGGCGTTCGGCTTGCAGAATAGCCCTGAAATCGTCTATTCCGGGGACACCCTTGCGGCTGGTTATGACCAGATCGTCTTCATTGCGATAATCGTAGACCGTATCGCCGACAGCCGCTTTATATCCGCCGCTGACAGCAGGCAGCTCAGAATAGCTTTTTTTGCTTTTTTGGGCATATTCCTGAAGCGCCTGGCGGCGGGAAGTATAAGCATCTTTTTTGGCCGAAGGACGGATAACGATTTTTAACGGCTGTTTTGTATCCGGTCGAGGACGGACAACATTATTCGTTTCATAATCGCCTTCGTCTTCATCGTAATCGTCTTCATTATCGTCACCGGCAGCATAATCGTCTTCTTCCAACTCGGGGCCGCCCTCATAGCTATAGGCCTCATCATTGACAGAACGCGTCCTGCCCAATTCATCTTCACAGCGATGCAGTTCATCACGCAAACCAACCAATTCGCGTTTGTAGCCATGGACAAGACGTTCCCCTTCTTTCAGGTTATTGAGCGGAACTTCTTTCAGCTCTTTGTCATAGAAACGAATTTGCTGGCGGTTATCCCAATATTCGCCGCGCTCTTTGGCATACTCGCCAAGATCATCAATCCACTCGTTCTGGTTGCTTATCCATTCATTATAGTTTCGCTCATGATAATCGTTGATTTGGGTTTGGATAACGCGCAATTCTTCCCGATAACCGTCATTTTTGTATTCCTGATCGTCAATCATGCGTTTGAGATCGGAAATGCGGTTTTCCAGATAGCTGATTTTGCTTTCCAAGTCTTCTTTGCGGCTCATTAATTCCAACTCCCAAAAAATACGGCGGTCAGGGGCTGCCTGACCGCCGCCTCTTTTTTTAGTCTATTTTACGCTACTTTGGCATCAAAGTAAATAGAAATTCCTTCAATATCGCCTTTGATACCGGAATTGCAGCCATTTTCAACCTTAACTGCCAAAACCTGTTCGGCAATATAAGATTTGTTCTCGGCCAAAGCCAGCGCCAATTCGGTATTATCGGTATTGTAGCAAAGCTCAATCCGGTCGGAAATATTAAAGTCTTTGTCTTTACGCAGCGTTTGAACCAAGCGGACAAAGTCGCGAGCCATACCTTCACGGCGAAGCTCGTCTGTCACATTGGTATCCAAAGTTATAACCGCTTTGTTGTCGGCAAAGGCCTGACCGGCAACGCCTTCTTTCATTTCCAGACGGACTTCAAACAGATCCGGTGTCAGAGTCTGCCCGGCAATGCTCAGGGTTCCGTCAGCGTTCAGCTCCCACTTGCCCTGTTTGTAGGCGCCCATAACCGGCCCCATATCCTTGCCCAGCGCCTTGCCAAGCAGCGGCGTGTAGAGGTAGACGGTTTTGGCAGCATAGTTATCAAGATTACCGTCAAATCTGACTTTCTTGACATTCAGTTCATCTTTAACAATTTCCTGATATTCGGGGCTCAGGGTTTCGCCAATCAAAGTCAGGCTGCTGAGCGGCAGGCGGTTGCGGAGGTTCTTTTCTTCGCGGATAAATTTTCCGGCAGAGCAAAGCTCCTGAACAAAATCCATCTGGCGAACCAGGTTTTCATCAAGCCGGATATCGTCCAACGCCGGGTAATCAGTCAAATGAACAGATTCCGCACCGGTGAGGTTTTTGTAAATATATTCGCTCAGGAACGGCATCAGCGGCGCAATAATTTTACAGACGTTGACCAAAACCGTATAAAGCGTGTCAAAGGCCTGAACATCGCCTTCCCAGAAGCGGTCGCGGGTACGGCGAATATACCAGTTATTGAGCACTTCCATAAAGGAGGCGACTTCATTGGTGGCCATCGAAACATCGTAGCTTTCCAGCCCTTGTTTGGCGATTGCGCCCAAACGTTTGAGCTTGGAGAGGATATAGTTGTCAATCGCCTCGGATGATGAGTTAATCTCTTTGGCTCGGTAGCCTTCGGCATTGGCATAAAGGGTAAAGAAGTAATAGGCGTTCCAAAGCGGAATTTGCGCAACCCGCGACGCTTTGGCGATTTCTTTGCCTTCTTTGTCAACAGCCAGGTTGCCGCCTTTCAAAACCGGAGAAGAAACCAGGAACCAACGCAAAGCATCGGAACCGATACTTCCCAAAACCTCATTCGGGTCGGGATAATTCTTCAGCCGTTTGGAAAGCTTTTGTCCGCCTTCGGCCATCAACAGACCGGTGCAGATGCAATTCTTGAATGCCGGGCGATTATGCAGAGCGGTTGACAACACGGTCAGGGTATAGAACCAGCCGCGGGTCTGATCCATGGCCTCGACAATAAAGTCGGCCGGAAAATGGTTTTCGAACCATTGTTTGTTTTCAAAAGGATAGTGGACCTGCGCATAAGGCATGGAACCGGATTCAAACCAGCAGTCAAAGACATCGCCGACACGGCGCATCATGGTTTGTCCCGACGGGTCGTCGGGATTGGGATAAACCACTTCGTCAATATAGGGTTTATGCAAATCCTTTACCTCGAGGCCGGTCTTTTCGCGGATTTCTTCCAAAGAACCAAAAACGTCAATACGCGGGAAATTCGGGTTGTCCGACTTCCACACCGGAATCGGCGTGCCCCAAAAGCGGTTGCGCGAAATCGACCAATCTCTGGCACCTTCCAGCCATTTGCCGAACCGTCCGTCTTTAATATGTTCGGGAACCCAGTTGATTTGCTGATTGTTTTTGACCATATTGTCGCGGAAGTCGGTAACTTTGACAAACCAGCTTGACATGGCTTTATAAATCAGCGGCGTATCGGTGCGCCAGCAGAAAGGATAAGAGTGGGTATATTGTTCTTTTTTGACCAGCAAGCCGTTTTCTTTCAGCCATTGCATAATCGGCTCATTGGTCTCAAAGACCTGTTTTCCCTGGTAATCGGGAACTTCGGCGGTAAATTTGCCGGCTTCGTCCACCGGGCAGACGATCGGGAAATTTTCATCATAAGCACGGCAGGCCTCAAAGTCGTCTTGTCCGAAGCCGGGGGCGATATGGACGATGCCGGTACCGTCTTCCGTTGACACAAATTCTCCGCTCAGAACCCGGAACGCGCCTTTTTCTTTGAGCTGTTTGAAATACGGGAACATCGGCTCATAGCCCAGCCCGACCAGATCTTTGCCTTTGAGGCTGCCGACTTTGACTGCTTTTTCGAGCTGTTTTTTGTAGCGGCCGAGCAAAGCTTCCGCCAATATGTATTTCTGACCGTTTTCTTCCATAACGGCATAGTCAATATCCAGCCCTACCGCCAGCATCAGGTTGGAAGGCAGCGTCCAGGGCGTGGTGGTCCAAACCAGGATATTCATGCCGTTTTCGAGCTTGAACATGACGGTAATGGCGTTATCGGTCTTATCCTGATAGCCCTGGTTGACCTCAAAATTGGACAACGGCGTTTCGGCGGCCCAGGAATAAGGCAAAACCCGGTAATCTTCGTAAACAAGCCCTTTGTCATAGAGTTGTTTGAAGTTGGAAATAACGCTTTCCATAAAGGAAAGGTTCATGGTTTTATAATCATTGCTAAAATCTACCCAGCGGCCGATGCGTTTGAACATGTCAACCCAGATGCCGGAATATTTGAGCACGTCCTGGCGGCAGAAATTGTTAAATTTTTCAACGCCGAATTCTTCAATCTGTTTGCGTCCGGAAACACCAAGCTGTTTTTCGGCGGACATTTCGGCCGGCAGACCGTGGCAATCCCAGCCCAGACGACGTTCGACCTTTTTGCCGTTCATGGTCTGGAAGCGGGCGACCACGTCTTTGACATACGAAACCATGATATGCCCGTAGTGCGGCGTTCCGTTGGCAAACGGCGGCCCGTCATAAAAAACAAATTCTTCGGCGCCGCTGCGCTGCGTAACTGATTTTTCAAAAGTTTTATCTTCTTCCCAAAATTTGAGAACTTCATTTTCCAGCTCGACAAAGTCGGCTTTGGCCTTGACTTCTTTATAGTATTTGGTCATCTTTGACATACCCACAGATGTTGAAAAGTTAAATTTGATTAAAATTAAAAAAGATTTTTATATACGCAAAACGAATCCCCCTAGGGGATAATGATGAAAGGAATGTAAGGTCTAAAAAAACGTTTCATTTTGCATTCGGCATTGTTTTATATATCAATCGGGTAGTAAGTTAATACAAGAATCTGCACGAGTCAAGGCATTATATTCATCACAAAAAACTAATTACCCTCTTCCTTGTTGAATAATTTTCTGCTGCAAAACCTGATTTGAAATTTCGGACGGCTTAACCGGTGTTTTGCTCTCGGCAGCAACCCGCCCCTGCTTCTGCAAAATAATCTGCCGCATTTCTCCCGTACTCTTAGCACTCTTTTCTTCCGTTGCAAGTTTGACACCTTCCGGTTCTTTGGCTCCGGTTATCGCTCCGCCGATGTCTTTGGCTGCCAAACCGACATCAATTGCCGCACTAATACCGGTACCCACCCCGGGAAAACATCCGGCCACACCCGAAGCAACTTCCCCGCAGGCACCTTTCCAATCTCCTTCTTTCACTCTATCCCAGGCAAAATAACAACCCGCCGCCACACTCACCAAAGGGACTTTTTTCAAAACCGATTTGCCAATCGCACTTCCGGCCGTCCTTGCCACCGCCTTGACTACTGATTTGCCGACTGTCGTCTGCGCTGCTTTTTCTACCGCTTTAGCCGTGCCTTTTTCCACCGCTTTCATGATTTTGGTGTTTGAAACCGCGTCCGCTGCTTTTTCATAAGCCTTACCAACCGTCGTATTATTCAGCAACTCGCTGCCCTTATCTATCGTCTTGTCGATAGCCTGATTAACCGCATTGTCGGCTTTGGACAGCGTTTCGATAATCCCCTCCGCTGTTTTTCCGGTGCTTGCTCCCGCATGAATCGCCGTTTTTTCGGCCATACTTTCCACGGCAGCCGTATTTTTCAGCGTTTCTCTACCCCGCAATTTATTAATCTTTTCGCTCATTTCATCATGGGAATTCACTATCGTTTGCTCGGGCAATATTGTTTTAGTCAGCATATCAAAACGCTTTGGAAATTCGCTGATTTTTTTGTACTGCCTGTTTAAATTTTCATCCGGTTGATTAAATGCCGTACGAAAATCCTCACCATTAGAGGTTATCACACCTAAGCAGACATCTTCTCCCTTATAATAAAGTTTATGAGCCAATTCATAATTTTTAGAAATTACATACACATCTTCTGCAAAATATGCCCCGACAACCCCATTATTACACCCATATACAACATCTCTGCCGCTTTTTTGTATTTCCTTTGCTCCTTCTTCAAAACATCCCCGGACACTTCTTACTTCGGCACCATCATTATAACTGGTATAGGCATCATGCTCACGAGTAATCATCATATACGAATCTTTGTCAATCCCCAACGATGTCAATTTTCGTTCCACTTTCTGACATTTATTATATGCTTCTACTGATGGATATGACGTTAATTTATCATATCCCATATCATGTAATTGTACTATCGCCGGATAATTTAACGATGAAACAATCGAAGAAACGCCCGTCCCGTTTTCATCAAGCAAAACTACTGCCGGCAGGGTATGGCTTTCGCAATTTTTCAGCAAATGAACATCTGCTTCATTGATAATCAAAGCATTGGCTGCATATGCATCAATTTTATCCGGCAGCTTAATTCCCGAAGGCAATTGCACCTGCCCGCGAAAACTTAGATTTTCTATAGCCTCCATATTAGACGAACTAATAATATTCGCATTATCCAGAGTTGTTTTGCTGGGAAATTTGACATTATTTCCGATAACCGTTTTTCCTGATATATTCAGAGAATCAATTTTTTCTAAATTTGTTCCTTCGGGAATAAACGAATCCACCAAAGTCAAACCTCTAGAGTTTATTTTCTCCGGTAATACAACACCTTTTCCCAAACGGACTTTTCCAGACAATGTCAAATATTCAACTTTGCTTAAATCTGTGCCATCGGGTATGACAGCATCTTCAATTTCCAATTGGGGCGGTAATTTTGCACCGGCTGCAATATTCAAATTTCCTTTAAGCTTTATGGACTGGTATGATAAATCAATATCGCCGATAGAACAGTCTTTTAATACAAATGAAGAAAATATTTCATCCAACAGCTTCGTGTCTGAAACTTTCCCGGTCAACATCACCGGATGCTGAACTCGTTTTTTTCCGCGATATTCATCATAACGCAACTTTTCTGATACTGCTTGTTCCAAATATTCAGAAGAAGTTAAGGTTTGATAATCATAGTTTCTTTTTTTATACGAATGTAAAATTTCTCCTGCCTGAGCCGCTTCATATATTTTATTGGCACGCTCCACCAACTGAGAATTTTCATAACGATTAACTGGATTATGTATCACCGCAAAATCTTTCCATTCGTCCGATATATAGCCATTTTGATCATAAATCTTCATAAAATCATTGCCAGATTTAATATAAATGCCTTTAAGCTTATTTTTGTGCGGATAAACAGCGGTCTCATAGTTTGGAGAATCATAACTTTGCTGTCCGTTTTCTATTCCATAATCACAAAAATATTTTTGATTATCAGTTGCTTCATATTCATATATGAAGCCATATCTATTACCATCAGCCGTTTCATACCCTCTTCCATAGTCATCCGTATATCCAGCAGCCACGCTAAAATCTGGAGATGCATACACCAAATTTTTGCAATCAACCCTAGCCATTACGGCATAAGCTTTGTCCCCCAGGGTGCCGCCCCGATACAAAGAAGAACCCATTTTATCTTCAAGGGCACGATAAAATTCATCTCCGGCTAAACTGTTAGGCTTTATTTCAGAAAGTTTCCTATTGATAAAATCTTCCCGTGTCGTATGATACTTTTCCAATACATTTTCAATTTCTTCCGATGTTTGTATTGAATTTCCACCCCAATTAATTTCCCCCAAAGCCGCCTGTGTCATTCCCAAAGACGTAACAGGATGGGCAAAACCTTTCATTTCAATACCATTTTCTTTAAAAATGTCTATTATATCAGACATCTGGCAGACAGCATCTTCCGACTTTTGATAAGGCAAATGAATCCCGCTGTCAGTAACAAGTATTTTAGAAACATCATGCGCCTGCTCATATGTTACTGCAGGAAAATTATAATCATTTAATAAATCAGCTATTTTTTTAATTTCTTCTTCATTAAGTCGAAAAGCTTCTGCCTGCGCATTAGGCGGGTGCGGAAGATTATCCTTCAAACCTAGTGAAATATAACAGTTTTCACCAAGTCCATTTAAAGCACCCCAATCCCAGCCATCACTATCACTCCCCGATATACCCAATCTTTTGGCTACTTCATCGGGATGAAAAGACTTAGCAAGCAGTTCTTTCAAAAATTCGTCATCAACCATCCGCCGTCTCCTACAGACTTAGCGCTCCATAGGATGCTCAAACTTCATAGGAGAGATCTCCCGCCGCTGACGAATAATATCCTGGCAAATCTGCCAAAACTCGCGCTGTAGCTGAGATTGCAATTTTAGACGCTGTTTCATGTCAGGATATTTAGTTTTGCAAAACTGGAACCATTTTGACAAATTCTGAACTTCTATTTTTTCCTGTCCATCAAGCCCTTCTTCAATATATTTAAATGTCAGTCCGGTAACATGAGTCGCTGATTTCGCCACAAAATCAATTTTCCAATCTTTAAGATAATCTTTATTAGATGAAATATTTTCTTCCCGCATTGCCGTATCTCCTGCGCTTGCTTCCATAGAGAAAAGTATCACATTTTTCAAAAAATATCAACAAATTTTGAGGCGGAAGTATTATAAATTGTTAAAATCAGGCAAAAAAAATCTCCGGATGCCCAAACTTTTCGCAATGAAAAGTCCCGGTCCGGAGATTTGGTTAATAATCATTCAGGTGAATGACAATCCTTTCACCGTAATAATCGCAGGTCAGGGTTCTGCCGCCGAAAGAAATCCGAGTGGGATATGGCGCAGGAACGGCATAACCGGGAATGCCATAGGCAATCTGGGTATGATATTCATAACGCTCAAGCCGCACGGAAACGGCAAAATCCGAATTGGTCGTGAAATAGAGCATATTGCCCCATTCGTAAACATGACCGTCAAAACGGGCTGCCGGGCCGGCGCGGTAATAAAAATTCGGATAACCGCCGATATATTCCATATACAGATATTCTGCCGTATAATAGATGATATCGTCAATAACGCGCTCGCATGAGGACAACCCAAGGCTGAAAACAGCCGTTACCAATAATAAAAATTTTTTCATGATATATATTTTAATAATACGGATTTATTTTAATTATATAGCATATATTTTAGACAAAGTCTATCCAAAATTTTTTAAGTAAAAGAAAAGCCTCTTTCCATACAACGGAAGAGGCTTTTGTCTTAACAAAGTTTTACGGCCGGAAAGGAACCTGCGGGTTTCGTCGGGAGATGTGACACTTCGCCGGACATCGCTCTTCATCACTAACCGCAGCAGTTTCGTCATGTGGCACGCCAACCGGCAAGGCATAAAAAACAGAGAACAGATAACCCTATGCCTAAGGCAAGTTCACCGCAACAAACGTTCGCTCGCCGCTACTTGTTTATTGTATGCCTGATGCTAAAAACTTCAGATAAAACCAACCGTCAGACTTCGGCAACAGCGAAGGTACGGCGTCGGGACAGGAACGTTTTGAAATTTGCATTTTGCCCTTATGTGCTTGCTAAACCTTAACTTAAATTATCAAAATGCAGAAAGACAAAACATCCCGTCTTATATTATACAAACTTATACAAACAAAAACTAATAACAAACCGTTGTCACTCTACTTTCGGCATAAAAAATTGTCAAGTTGTATTTTTGATTTGACTTTTTGCGGCAAGGTTTTATTTTCAAGGCACTAAATTTTATTTTTTACAAATTAACACATAAATTATTTGGTCATGGAAATTTTAAACCGTCTTGAAAATTTTCTGCAGCCGTATATGGATGCCGAAACTGCCGGGATTGTCGCCCTGATTATTGTTGCCGGGGCTGCTGTCGGCATTTTTTTGGGAATTATCAAAATTTTCAGCCGGTTGGTAATGATTGCCGCCGGATTGCTTTTATTGACCCTGGCGGTCGGGAACTTCAGATCTCCGGAAACCAGCTGGGTGGTTACAATTGCCTGTTTCGGCTGCGGCATTGCCTGTATTTTGGCAGCTTTTCGCAAGTAACGCAACGGTATTCCTCCGGGAATACCGTTTTTTAGTGCCGGGGTTCATAAATTTCGCCGCAGATAATTGGTTCGGGCGCCCCGGTGGTGGAAGGATAGGTCGAAGGCAGGCCGTATAACCGTCTGGCTGCCAGAAAAGCAAAAGCCTGAGCCTCCAGGGCATCGCAATTCCAATCAACGTCGCGAGCGGTTTTTATTTCAACTTCGGGCAACCTTTGCCGCAAGAAGCGAACCATGGTCGGGTTATTGGCGCCGCCGCCGCAAACAATCATATTTTTAGGCATTTCAGGGAGATACATCGCACAGGAATAAGCCACGGCTTCGGCGGCAAAGGCAGTAGCAGTAGCGGCGCCGTCTTCCAGGCTCAGACCTTCCAGATGTTCGAGTTTTTCGTTAAAAATATTACGATCAATGGATTTGGGCGGATATTGGGCAAAATATTTATGGCGCATCAGCGAAGCCAGCACCTTGCCGTCAATCGTTCCGGAAACCGCCAGTCTGCCGTTATAATCCATATGCTGCCCGCCATGCTTCCAAACCCAGTCGTTGACCGGCGCATTTCCGGGACCGGTATCAAAGGCCAACAGTTCGCCGTTGCGGCCAATCCAGGTAATATTGGCAACGCCGCCGATATTCAAGATGGCCAGCGGCTTTTCAAACCCGGCGCTCAAAGCATTGTGAAACACCGGCACCAGCGGCGCCCCCTGCCCCCCGGCCAATACGTCGGCCCGGCGGAAACAGGCAACGACGCGCTTTCCGGTCAGGTTGGCCAACAGCTGTCCGTTGCCGATCTGGTGCGTATAGCGGTTTTGCGGTTCGTGGTGAATGGTATGCCCATGAAAGCCTATAAGTTCGATGCCGTCATCATAATTGGCCATGTACTCGTTGACAACCCGGGCATGGAAACGGGTCAGCTCATCTTCAACGCCATTAATCTGAGCAATATGCTCGGGCGTATCCGGTTTCAGGCCCAGCAGGCGGCGGATATCCTCGCGCAGAGCATCATCGTAGGGCACCGTATAAGCTCGCCCGAAATCATAAACGTCAATGCCGTCCGTCGTAACGGCGGCAATATCCACCCCATCGAGAGAAGTGCCGCTCATCAGTCCCAGAGCGCGTATTTTTTTTATCAAATCCATGGCATTTCATTTCAAAAACTGTATTGCAATGTCTGAATATTATGCTAATATCCGTTAAAAATTGGTTAGATATTCAATTACAAACAAGGAAAAGAAATGAGTCAGTACAAATCACAGTTTTTCAACCTGATGGCCGAACGCGGTTTTTATAACCAATGCACAAATGAATCCGGGTTTGACAATTATCTTTACGAATGCGAAAAGTCAGGAAAGCCGGCTGTGGGTTATCTGGGCTCGGATCCGACCGGAGACAGTCTGCATGTGGGACATATCGTACCGTTGATGATGATGCGCTGGTTCCAGAAATGCGGACACAAACCGCTCACGCTGGTCGGCGGGGCAACCGCACGCATCGGCGACCCGTCGGGCAAAGACAAGCTGCGGCCGTTTTTGGACGAAGCAACTCTGGCGCATAATATTGCCGGGTTGAAAAAATCTTTCAGCAAATTCCTCAAGTTCGGCGACGGTGCCAACGATGCGATCATGGTTGACAACTGGGACTGGTTCAAAGACATTAATTATCTCAGCTTTCTGCGCGATATCGGAACTTGTTATTCGGTCAACCGCATGCTGACCATGGAAAGCGTCAAAAGCCGCCTGGAACGCGAACAGCCGATGTCGTTCCTGGAGTTTAACTACATGCTCCTGCAAGGGTATGACTTTACGGTCTTATACCGCAAATACGGCTGCCGGGCGCAGATTGCCGGTTCCGACCAATGGGGCAACATCACTTCCGGAACCGAACTCGGACGACGCAAATATGATGTGGAGCTGTTTGGCTTTACCAGTCCGATTATTACCGACTCCAACGGCAAAAAAATGGGCAAATCCGAAGGAAATGCGGTCTGGATTAACGAGGAAAAACTGCCTTCTTACGATTATTACCAATATTTCCGCAACATCGGCGATGCCGAGGTCGGAAAATGCCTGCGGATTTATACCGATCTGCCGATGGACGAAATCCGTCGCCTGGAAGCCTTGGAAGACAAAGAAATCAACGAAGCCAAAAAGATTCTGGCTTTTGAAGCAACCAAAATCTGCCGCGGCGAAGCCGAAGCCATGACCGCTCAGGAAACCGCAATCAAAACCTTTGAACAGGGAGTGGCAGGCGATGACCTGCCGAGCATTACGGTTGCCGACGCCGCCGGCCTGAGCGTGATTGAGGCATTTTTGCAAATCGGCTTTGTGGAAAGCAAGGGCGAAGCCCGGCGGCTGATTAAACAATCTGGCCTCAAAGTCAACGACAAAGTCGTCAGCGACGAAAACGCTAAGCTTTCGGCTGCCGACGTGATTGACGGGAAAATCAAGCTCTCGCAAGGAAAAAAGAAGCACGGCCTGATAAAAGTCGCCTAGAAAATTGAAGCAAAAAAACCTCCGCATTTTGCCGCGGAGGTTTTTTTACTGTTTTTTTTCCGATATATCAGAAAAAACTGATTTTTTTTAGCGGGAATGTACGATTTTTCTTGCATCGGCCTTGAAAATATGTTAGACAAAATGCAGAATTTTAAGAATATTATATTATAAATTAAATTATTTAGTTATGACAGCAAAAAATCAGATTGAGTTTTTAGAAGGTGAGAAGCAAGCTCTTAAAAAGCAGAAATTTCACACCAGGGAAGCCGATTTTGCACAACGCATCAACAAGCTTCCGAGATTGTTTCAGCATCGCATCGCTTTTATGCAAAACACCATTGAAGGGTTTGATTTTTTATACTTGGAAGACGTTCTGACTTCTTTGGAATGGGCCGTAAAAATCATACAGATTTGGCCAAACGGAGGTTTCAGTTCACTACCTAAGGAAAAGATTGACGAAATCTGCGGAGCTGACGAACGAATGATTGATTGGAAATATTTTGCCTTGGTCATGGCGATTGCCTGGCACAATGACAATCCTACCGATTTTTGTGCACTCAACAGTTCAATGGTTATGGAAATTTCCGCTCCCCTGCCGATTTTGACGCAGCCTTCTTATGTGCGCGAAAGAGATTTGACCGTTTACATCTCTTCCGAAAAATGCCTTGAAATTGAGCGAAAATTCTTAAAGCCGATGTTATGAAGCGATACAATTGGCTTGAAGAATGTTTGAGATTTTCAGCCACCAATCAACCGCCGACGCGTTTTATTACCAATTTGAAATGGTATAAAGACAATGCCGAAGAAATTCGTCAGGCGCTGAACAAGCTGACGGCACGGCTTGCTGTTCCATGGGACTGGGAGAGACGCATTTCCCGGTTGCCGATGCTTCCCAAATCCAGAATGCAGATATTTAACGAATATTTGCCCGAAACATCCGAAAAACGCGGCAGATTGTTTTTGGAACTGCAGCTATGCGAAGTGGCTGCCGCCATGATGGCGGAATACAAGCCACAGAGCGTTAGGACTTTGGAACATCTTTCCGATTATGATTTAGCCCAGCGGGTGCTGGCAACTTCATTTAATCAGGAAAAAATACTCTTTGAACTGTCAAAAATCCTTATTCGCAATTACCTTTACTTTTTGACGGCAGATGAGGAAACCTTCAAGTCCGCACCGACGGATCTGAACAATTCGCAGTTTTTGCGTTTGGAATCCATTCCGGCAATGACCGTTGTCAATCCGAATTTAATCCGGCGTTTTTGCGAAAAGGTTCAGTTTTAAACTCCCGACCGGAAAAGCCTTTTGGCTTTTCCGGTTTTTTGGTTTAAACCAGTTTTATATAATCAAGTCTTGATATTTCGGGGACGATATCTTAACTTATATATAATAAGAAAATTGACTGGGGGCATGTTAATGGATAATCTGCCGGAATTGCGTGACATTCATTTGCCGGAGGGCGTTTCTGCCTTTCCGCCGGCTTATGGCTGGTGGGTTATTTTGCTTGGCGTTCTGCTGTTATTCGGGTTGTATGAACTTTGGAAGCTGTGGCGGCGGAAATCCAAAAAACGCTATGCCTTGCAGCTGCTCGACAATGCCAAAGCCTCAAATGTGGTTGACGAAGCCCGGGAAATGTCCGAAATCTTAAGGCGAATCTGCATTTTCAAATATCCGGAAGCAGCAGCTTTATTCGGGCGCCCCTGGATTGATTTTTTAAACAGCCGCGGAAAGTCCAAACTTTCGGGGAAGCCGGCTGACCTGCTGGTTGATGCACCGTATATCCACCCGGCAACGCAAACGTTTAACCAATCCGACGCCGACAAACTGCGGTTGTTCTGCCAAAACTGGATCGGAGAAAATCTATGAACCGCTTTGCCGAACTTTCCGCCTTCTGGCTTTTACTCCTGCCGGTTATTGTTCGTTTTGTCCTGCCGGCGGTCAAAGGTTTGCACGGAGATGCCCTGCGTATTCCTTTTTTTAACGATTTGCAGAACATTTCCGCAGCGGCGGAACCCAAAATGCATTTCGGAGACAGGAGATCCCACAGGTTTTCGGCCGGATGCGGATTGTTATGGCTGATTTGGATTCTTCTGGTTATTGCCGCGGCACGCCCGCAATGGGCCGGAGAACCGGTCAACCTGCGCAGCGAAAGCCGCGACATTCTTTTGGTAACAGATATTTCAACCTCTATGCTGGAACCCGATTTTGTTCTTAACCGCCGAAGAATCGACCGTCTTACCGCCGTAAAAAAAACAGCCCAGGATTTTATTGATAAACGATTGGACGACCGCATCGGGTTGATTTTATTCGGAACCAATGCCTATTTGCAGGCACCGCCGACTTATGACCGCAAAGCGGTCGGCGAGATTTTACGGCAGACCGATGCCGGTATGGCCGGACAATCCACGGCAATCGGCGACGCATTAGGGCTGGCGCTCAAAACGCTCAAAGACGCTCCCCATCCCGACCGGAAGATTATTATCCTGCTGACAGACGGCGAAAACAACGATGGCAGCCTTTCTTTGCCTCAGGCAATTAAACTGGCACGGGACGAAGGAGTTAAAATTTATACAATCGGCGTCGGTTCCGACCAGGCTTTCAGCGCCTCGTTCATGGGCATTCGCATCGGCGGCGGCGCCCCGGAGCTGGATGAAGAAAGCCTCAGAGAAATTGCCGCCGAAACCAAGGGGCGCTATTTCCGGGCCAGGGATACAGCTTCGCTCGCTAAAATTTATGAGGCGATTGATACTTTGGAGCCTCTCAACAATGAAGACCAAACCATTCAGGAAATACATGACTGGTATTATATTCCGCTGTTGGCAGCTTTTGCGTTGGCGCTGGTTTGGGGATTGGCGGCAAGGAGAAGACGATTATGAGCGAGTTTATCGGCAACTTCCATTTTTTGCGTCCGTGGTGGCTTTTGGCGGCAATTTTGCCGATTTGGGTTTATTGGAAATATTATCAGGGGATTAAAAACCAATCTTCCTGGGAAAAAGTCTGTGACAAGAACCTGCTTGACTTTTTGTTGGTGCGCGGAAGCTCCAAGCAGCGCAAGGCTATCGGTTATCTGGCGTTGGGCGGAATGCTTGCCGCGGTTGTCGCCGCAGCGGGACCCAGCTGGAAAAAAACGGCGGTTCCGGCCTTTATGCCGGAAAATCCGGTGATGATTTTGCTTAACGTTTCTTCGGATATGGAAGAAACGGATTTATCGCCCAATCGTTTGGGGCGGGCCAAATTCAAGATTGACGACTTGCTCGGCATGCTGACATCTTCGCAGGCAGGGCTGATTGTCTACAGCAGCGAACCGTTTCTGATTACTCCGATTACCGATGTGCAGCTGGTGGAAAACCTGTTACCGGAGATTTCCCGCGACATTATGCCCGAAAACGGCGACCGTCCTGACCGGGCTATCAATCTGGCGGTTGAGAAACTGCAAAATGCCGGTTATCGGGAAGGGAATATCGTTATTTTTGCTCCCGATGCCGGCCAAGGATTTGACCAAGCCTTGGAAGCCGCACAAAACGCCCGCAAACGCAATTACATTGTCAATACCGTCAACATCAGCACCGTTCCGGCAGAAAAATTAAAACTCATTGCCCAAAGCGGCGGCGGCATTTATCTTGAGGCTACGCCGGGGGATCGCGACATAAAGCAGCTGGCCGGAAAAATCAATCAGGGCATCAGGCAGTTTAAACTGAGCGAAAATCTGCGGGCACAGTGGCTGGATTACGGCTATTATCTGGTATTGGTTCCGCTGCTGTGCTGTCTGTATTTCTTTCGCAGGGGAATTATCTGGGGGCTGGCGGTATTTGCCTTGGCAGCACCGGCAGAAGCAGGCTTTTTCCTGAACAGTAATCAGGAAGGGTTACAGGCATTCAACAGGCAGGATTACCAGACGGCAGAGCAAAAATTTACCAATCCGCAATGGAAAGCCGCCAGCCAATATCGGCAGGGAAATTATGAAGCGGCGCTGCAAAATTTTGGCAGAGAACAAAACCCGACCGCACTCTACAATCAGGGAAACGCCTTGGCCAAAAGCGGCAAAGTCGAAGAGGCGATTAAAAAATATGAGGAAGTCCTCAAAATCGTTCCCGGCCATGAAGACGCGAAATTTAATCTTGAATATCTGAAAAAACAGCAACAACAGCAGAAGCAGAATCAAAACAACAACAGCCGGCAGGACAAACAGAATCAGGAACAGCAGCAAAGCCAAGGAAAACCGGAGGGTTCGGATCAAGATCAGGATCAGCAAAACCAGAATCAAAATTCCACCCGGGAGCAGCCTGATAACAATAACCAAGGGCAGCAAAATTCCGGCCGGGAACAAGAAAAACCGGAAGAAGAGCAAAACGACCGGCAGTCCGGAGAACAGCAGCGGCAAACAGGCGGAGACGAACAGGAACAAGGACAGCAGCCGCAGCCGGCTCAGCCAACCGAACAGGAAGGCGAAAAATTTGATGAGAAAGCGCAGGCACGAGCGCTTCAATACCGGGATATTCCCGAGAATCCCGGCGGACTTCTGAAAGCGTTTATTTATAAGGAATACATGAAAAAGAGGTATGAAAAATGAAAAAATTTATTCTGACTTTGATTTTGTCATTAAGTTTTGGTTTTCAGGCTCTGGCTCAAACCCTGCAAGCTTCGGTCAACCGCAATCCGGTTCCGGAGGGCGAAGCTTTTATTCTGACCCTGAAACTGGAAAACGGACAAGACAATTCCCTTTCTCCGGATCTTAAGCCGCTGGAAAAGGACTTCAGCGTCTATTCGGTCAGCAACTCCAGCCAAATTAACATTATCAACGGCGTCCGTTCGGACACACGGCAATGGGACATCGGACTGATTGCCAACAAAACCGGCGAAGTCAGCATTCCGGCAATCAAGCTCGGCACCCTATCGAGCCAACCGATTGTGATGAAAATCATCAGCGCCGAAGCGGCGGCGGCCGGGGAGCAGAACAACAGCGCCAAGGCCGGAACACAGCCCCGTTACAGTATGAAAGCGGAAATCAACAATAAAAATCCATATGTCCAGCAGCAGGTCGATTATACGGTTACAATTCTCGACACCGGAGGATTGCAGGGCGATGCGCCTTATTTTAGCGATAACGGCGGCAACGACTGGATTATCAAAACGGCGGCGGCACCGACAGTCGACAGCAAAACGATTAACGGCAAGACAATCCGCGAGATTAAGTTCCATTATGCCCTGTTTCCGCAAAAAAGCGGCGTTCTGAAGGCTCCGCAGGCGCATTTTAAGGGATTTTACCTGACACAGGACCGGGTTGCCTATGACCCTTTTGAAGATCTGTTCGGCAATTCTCTGGCGGCAAGCGGTTTTGGATTTGCCGACATGTTTGCAACCCAAAATCCGGTCAATTTGGTCAGCAAGCCGTTGGAAGTCAATGTTCGGACCATTCCGGAAGCCAACAACGGCAGCTGGTGGCTGCCGGCGGAAAAGGTGGAATTATACTCCGAATGGTCGCCCAAGAATCCGCAATTTAAAGTCGGAGAGGCCGTCAGCCGGACAATTTATCTGAAAGCGGCGGGCGTGGTGGAAAACCAGCTGCCGGACATTAAGTTTCCGAAAATCGGCGGAATGAAGCAATATCCCGAAAAACCCCTGGCGGAAAGCCGCCTGAACAACGATAAAATCATTTCAATCAAAAAAGCGGTCAACGTTTATATTCCCAGTCAGGCCGGAGAAATCACGCTGCCGGAAATCAGGGTTCCGTGGTTTAACGTCGGCAGCAATCAGATGGAATATGCTTCTTTGCCAGCAATGACAATCAAGGTCAGCCCTGCCGATACGCCGGCGGCGGCAACGACCACGGAGCAGTCCTCCCCAACGCCCGGCATGGCGGAACGTGAACAACAAATGACGGAGGCGGCCGATGACGCCGTTGACGTTTTTGCGGCCGAAACCCAGCCGAACAGCCGTTTGTATTTTATGGTTGCGGTTGCTTTTCTGCTGGGCATTCTGTTCAGCTATCTGCTTTTGAAATCGCATTTGTCTCCGGCTCCGGAAAATAAAGAAAAAATCCGTGACTTCAAACGTCATATCGAGCAAAAAGCCAGAGAAAAAGATTTTCGCGGCCTGCGTGACGGTTTGTTCGAATGGTGCGACAGTATCCATCCGGAACAAAAGACCGTCAATCTCAAAGAGGTTATCAGGCTTAATCCGCAGCCGGATTTTGAAAAAGCCGTCAACCGTCTGATGGAGGAACTATATTCCGACAACGGAAAAAATTGGGACGCGGAAGCATTTATTGCAGCGTTTAACAAAGTATACGTGCAGCAAAAACGAAGCAAACACAAACATAAAAAGCCGCTGCCCGAACTCTATACCCAGTAACAAACCTGCAGCCGGCCAAAATCGGCTGTGCATTTAAGCTCCGGGCTTGGAAAGAGAAAATTATTAACTAAATCTTTAAGAAGCGGTTATATAATTGAAAAAGCGATAAAAGGTTTGAGACATAAAAAAGGCTTGCCGGGCAAGCTTTTTTATGATAGAATAAACCTTGTATTGTTAGTAGAAC
>ENA-OURU01001497-OURU01001497.1-human-gut-metagenome-genome-assembly--contig:-NODE-1497-length-28368-cov-4.383393_pt1 | contig 28368 bp, 31 predicted proteins | sample MGYA00242137_ERZ509064 | MGnify/ENA primary metagenome ERZ509064 (study PRJEB26280, sample SAMEA2338777) | human gut metagenome | biome: human gut; feature: human-associated habitat; material: faeces...
TTCACCCACCTATGAGCAAGCTCATGTGGGCTTAGACCTTTTGACCCTGGCATCCAGTAAATACAAAGTGGGGAATCAACAATGAAAATAGGATTTGATAACGAAAAATATTTAAAAATGCAGTCCGAGCATATCAGAAACCGCATCGGAAAATTTGGTGGAAAGCTTTACCTTGAATTTGGCGGAAAGCTCTTTGACGACTACCACGCCTCCCGCGTTCTTCCGGGATTTGAACACGACAGTAAACTCCGTCTTCTGAAAGAACTCAGCGACCAGGCTGAGATCGTCTTTGCGATCAGTGCCAAAGATATTGAAAAGAACAAGATCCGCGGGGATCTCGGAATTACTTATGATTCTGATGTCATCCGTCTGATCGGAACTTACCGTGAGCAGGGACTTTTTGTCGGCAGTGTTGTTATTACGCAGTTCTCAGGACAGGAAAGTGCCCTTTTGTTCAAGCACCGCCTGGAAAAGCTGAATATCCCGGTCTATATCCATTATAATATTCCTGGATATCCTGCCAATATTCCTCTCATTGTCAGTGATGAAGGCTATGGCAAAAATGATTATATCGAAACTTCCCATCCGCTGGTCATCGTAACGGCACCGGGTCCTGGAAGCGGAAAAATGGCGGTCTGCCTTTCCCAGCTTTATCAGGATCATCAGCGTGGAATTGATGCCGGCTATGCAAAGTTTGAAACATTCCCTATCTGGAATCTGCCTCTTAAGCATCCGGTCAATCTCGCTTACGAAGCCGCTACTGCAGATTTAAATGATGTCAATATGATCGACCCTTATCATCTGGAGGCTTACGGAGAAACGACTGTCAACTATAACCGTGATGTTGAGATTTTCCCTGTATTAAATACGATGTTTGAAAAGATTTATGGATCAAGTCCTTACAAATCTCCTACCGACATGGGGGTAAATATGGCTGGTAACTGTATCTGTGATGATGAAGCCTGCTGTGAGGCCTCCTGTCAGGAAATCATCCGCCGTTATTACACTGCTCTTGGCTCCCTCCTGAAGGGGAATTCCTCTGAAAAAGAAGCCGAAAAAATCGAACTGCTCATGAATATGGCTGGGATCACTATCGCTGACCGCAAAGTTGCTGTAACGGCATTGGAGCGTGCAAAAGAATCCGATGCACCTGCAGCAGCACTGGAACTTGAGGATGGACGGATCATCACCGGAAAGACTTCCAATCTTCTTGGAGCATCTGCCGCACTGCTTCTGAATGTTCTGAAAGAACTGGCAGGTGTCGATCACTCGATCAGGATCATCTCTCCTGAGTCTATCGAGCCAATCCAGAAACTGAAGGTGGAATACCTGAAGAGTAAAAATCCACGTCTTCATACAGATGAAGTGCTGATTGCCCTCTCAGGAAGTGCCGCAACTAACCCGCTTGCAGAACTGGCTCTCTCCCAGCTTCCAAAGCTGAAAGGCTGTCAGGCACATACTTCTGTGATGCTCTCAGATGTTGATATTAAGACTTTTAAAAAGCTTGGTGTTCAGCTCACCTGCGAAGCAGTCTATGAACCAAGCAGACGCTTTAAAGTCTGATTTACCGAAGTTTTATATTTTTTCTTTCCCCCGTAATTTCTGCAGAATTACGGGGGATTTCTCTACCTACTGAAATTGTAGGGGATATTTTTTAAAAAATACTGTATTTTTTTTTTCGATTGGTGTATACTTGGAAAGTATTTTTTTCACATTAACCCCAATATACTACGGAGGAGGAAAGACACTATGGCAGTGAAATATGTATTTGTTACAGGCGGAGTAGTCTCCGGTCTTGGAAAGGGAATTACCGCTGCATCTCTCGGGCGTCTTCTCAAAGCAAGAGGCTATACCGTTACAATGCAGAAATTTGATCCCTATATCAATATTGATCCGGGAACGATGAATCCGGTTCAGCATGGTGAGGTATTTGTTACCGATGACGGTGCCGAGACAGACCTTGACCTCGGACATTATGAAAGATTTATTGATGAGAGCCTGACGAAAAACTCAAATGTTACAACTGGAAAAATTTACTGGTCCGTTCTTCAAAAAGAGCGTCGGGGAGATTTCGGCGGAGGAACAGTACAGGTCATCCCACATATCACGAACGAGATCAAAAGCCGTTTTTACCGGAATCCCGCTGCTACTGATACAGAGATCGCCATCATTGAAGTTGGTGGTACAGTCGGTGACATCGAAAGCCAGCCTTTCCTCGAATCCATTCGTCAGTTTCAGCATGAACGCGGATCTGAGAATGTGATTCTGATCCATGTAACCCTGATTCCTTATCTGAAAGCATCTCAGGAGATGAAGACAAAACCGACCCAGGCCAGCGTAAAGGAACTTCAGGGAATGGGAATCCAGCCGGATATCATCGTATGCCGTTCCGAATATCCTCTCGATGATGGCATGAAGAACAAAATTTCCCTGTTCTGTAATCTTCCGGCAGATCATGTCCTTCAAAACCTGGATGTAGAATATCTTTATGAAGCACCTCTGGCAATGGAAAAAGAACACCTTGCACTGGTAGTATGTGAATGTCTCCATCTTGACTGTCCTGAACCGGATCTGGCAGACTGGACTGAAATGGTTGAAAAACTCCGTCACCCGACACAGGAAGTCACTGTTGCCCTTGTCGGAAAATATATCCAGCTTCATGACGCTTATATCAGTGTCGTAGAAGCATTAAAACATGGCGGAATTTACAGCCATACAACTGTCAATATCAAATGGATCGACTCTGAAACAGTTACTTCTGAAAATGCCGAAGAGTTATTTGCTGATGTCAGCGGTATTCTTGTTCCTGGCGGATTTGGCCACCGCGGTATAGAGGGGAAGATCGAAGCAATCCGTTATGCACGTACCCACAATATCCCGTTCCTTGGTCTCTGTCTCGGAATGCAGCTTTCCATTGTGGAATTTGCCCGTGATGTCATCGGCTACAAAGATGCCCACAGTATGGAACTGAACCCGGATACAACCCATCCGGTCATCCATATCATGGAGGATCAGATCGGAATCGAAGATATCGGAGGAACTTTAAGACTTGGTTCTTATCCCTGCGTGCTGAAGGAAGACTCTCTCGCATACAGATTATATGGCACAAAAGAGATCCATGAACGTCACCGTCACCGCTATGAAGTAAATAACGATTACCGTGAAGTACTGGAAGCAAACGGAATGTCTCTGTGCGGACTTTCTCCGGACAGCCGGATCGTAGAGATGGTAGAAATCCCGTCTCATCCATGGTTCATTGCCACTCAGGCACATCCTGAGCTGAAATCCAGACCGAACCGTCCGCATCCTTTATTTAAAGGATTTGTAGAAGCCGCTCTGGCAAAGCAGCACGAAAAAGAAAATTAATTTTTAAAGGATACAAAAATAATACCGGAGGCAGAATGAAAGCTGCTTCCGGTATTTGCTTTTAAACTGATCTTCTTTTTTTCTCCATCTGTAACATCAGCATCTGCATCAGTTTCCATCCTGCCCAGCCGGCAAAAATTCCGACCACCATTCCTCCAAGGACATCGCTTGGATAATGGACACCGACATACAACCTTGACAGGGCGATCACACCCGCAAGAATCATGCAGACTGTTCCCCATTTTTTGGGCAATGTCCTGACTAATGCACAGGCTGCCGCAAAAGAAGCACTCGTATGCCCCGACGGGAAAGAGTAATCCCTCTGACGTTCGATCATCAGCCTGAGTCCCTCTACCACTTCATAAGGTCTTATCCTTGCCACAAAATTTTTCAGGCAGACATTCGTGATCAACGCCCCCACCAGCAGTGCCAGCAATGCGGCAACTCCCGCAGGTCTTGTCTTTTTGGAAAACAGAAGAATTATTCCCAGCAGAATCCAGAAAACACCTCCGTCTCCCAGATGAGTCACTGCTTTCCAGAACCAGTCCATCCATTCCTGCCGGATATGATCCTGGATAAAAAGCAGAATCTCTCCGTCCATCTTTAATAATGCATCAACCATGTATAACCTCTTCCTTCATAAAAAGCTCATTTACAATACTCTCGTAAATAACACATCTTTCACATTTTTTTATCTTTTTATAATACTTTTTCCCATTCGTAAAAAGTCCCGAGAAATAAAACCACAATTCTTTCATCTTATATAATACCGTTCTGTCACCAGACATTTCCTCACAATATGCCCGGTATAAAAGATCATGGAACTTTCTGAGTTCTGCCTTTTCTGCCTGCCCTCCGCCTTTCAGGACTCTTCCCAGTGCCGGGTCTGCCAGCACTCCGCGTCCAACCATCACGCAATCCAGCTTCGGAAACCGCTCTCTGAGCCTCTTCATATCTTCTGCGTTACAGATATCCCCATTATAGCAGAGTGGATTTCTGCTCTCTTCTGCCGCCATGGCAAATACATCCAGATTCGGTGTATTTTTATAGAGGTCCTTTTGCAGCCTTGGATGTACGATCAGCTCTTCCAACGGATACCGGTTATAGATCTTCAGGAGATCTTCAAATTCTTCCGGTTCACTCATTCCGATCCTTGTCTTCACCGAAATCTTCCATTCACGCTTCTTGAAGATTTCATCCAGAAAACGATCCAGCCGATCCGGCTCTTCAAGGAACCCTGCTCCACGCCCTTTCGTAACAACCGTCCGGGAAGGACAGCCAAGGTTCAGATTCACTTCTTCATATCCATACTCTGCAAGCTTTTTAGCTGTCTCTATAAAATCCTCTGCCTGGTTCGTCAAAATCTGCGGCACTGCCAGAACACCACGGTTATTTTCCGGCAACACATCTTTCTTTTCCCTCGTGCTGAAATGCCCTTTCTGGTTCGGACTGATAAAAGGAATAAAATACTTGTCAAATCCGTCAAAGCACTCTTTTAATGCTGTTCTGTATATATGTCCTGTAATCCCTTCAAGCGGGGCAAGATAAATTTTCATCCACTGTATTCTCCCTGTCTGTCTTTTCTTCCGGTCTGTTTTCCGGTCTCCTGTTTTCATTTTCTTTCTGCCTTTTCCGATAACTTTCCTTTTACCATACCTTGCTGTGCTTGTCAAGAAATTTTAATTGTGCTAAGATGACTCTGTTCAGATGAAATTTTTAACCGGAGGGAAACTTATGCATACATTAAAAAAATTCATCCACTATTATCAACCTTATAAACTGGTCTTTTTTATTGATCTGATCTGTGCTGCCATCATCAGTCTGGTAGATCTTTCCTACCCGCAGATTCTCAGAACTATGACGAAGACTTTATTTACCAGAGATACTGCTGTCATTCTCCATGCACTTCCATGGATCGCTTCAGGACTTCTCCTGATATACCTGATCCAGAGTCTCTGCAAATATTATGTAAGTTATCAGGGACATATGATGGGAGCGAACATGGAACGGGATATGCGCCAACAGCTTTTTGACCATTATGAGGAGCTTTCTTTCTCCTATTACAGTCAGAACAATTCCGGTCAGATGATGAGCAAGCTGGTCAGTGATCTTTTTGATATTTCAGAATTTGCCCATCATGGTCCTGAAAATTTGTTCATCTCTGTTGTAAAGATCATTGGTGCATTTATTTTTCTTTTTATGATCAACCACAAACTGGCTTTTCCATTAGCGATCCTGGTCGTTGTGATGTTCCTCTTTTCTTTCAGGCAGAACCGCAAGATGCAGGAAACTTTCATGGAAAACCGCCGCAAGATTGGAGATATCAACGCCAGTCTGCAGGACACTCTTTCCGGTATCCGGATCGTACAGTCCTTCGCAAATGAAGATCTGGAACGTGAAAAATTTAAGAAAAGCAACCATGCCTTTCTTCTTTCCAAAAATGATAACTACCACTGCATGGGATCTTTTATGAGTTCCAATTTATTTTTTCAGGGACTGATGTATCTTATTACACTGGTCTATGGCGGTTATCTGATCGCCCGGGGACAGATGCAGGCTGCAGACCTTGCAATGTATGCACTGTATATTGGTATCTTTATCAGTCCGATCCAGATTCTTGTAGAACTGGTGGAAATGATGCAGAAAGGGCTTTCCGGTTTCCGACGGTTTCTCGATGTCATGGAAACTGTTCCCGAGATCCAGGATGCACCCGATGCCGTTGATCTTACAAATGTAAAAGGAAGAGTCTGCTATGAGGATGTATCCTTTCATTATAGTGATGATGATACAACGGTTCTTTCCAATGTATCCATTGAGATCCCTGCCGGCAGATCTGTCGCTCTGGTGGGTCCTTCCGGCAGCGGAAAGACTACAATCTGTTCTCTGCTGCCCCGCTTCTACGATGTGACAGCCGGACGCATTACGATCGACGGCCAGGATATCCGCCATCTCACCCTGAAAAGCCTGCGTTCACAGATTGGTATGGTACAGCAGGATGTCTACCTGTTCTCAGGAACGATCCGTGATAATATTGCCTACGGAAAACCGGATGCCTCTGACGAAGAGATCATTGCCGCTGCAAAACGTGCAAACATCCACGACTTTATCATGGAACTTCCACAGCAGTATGAAACCTTTGTCGGAGAACGTGGTGCCCGTCTCTCCGGTGGTCAGAAGCAGCGGATTTCCATTGCCCGTGTCTTCCTGAAAAACCCTCCGATCCTGATCCTGGATGAAGCTACCAGTGCATTGGATAATGAGAGTGAACGAAAGATCCAGAAAAGCCTGGAAGAACTTTCCAAAAACCGCACAACGATCACCATCGCTCATCGTCTTTCCACGATCAAAGGTTCTGATGAGATCATCGTCATCACCGAAAATGGAATTGCAGAGCGTGGAACGCATGAGTTTCTCCTGCAAAAAGGCGGAATTTACACCAAATATTATCAGATGTAAGAAAAATAGATGGAAATGCAGCCCTTTTCCTGTGGAGAGGGGCTTTTTCTATACTTCTGTATACGGATATGAAGAGATAATTTACAACGCTGAAATTTGTGCAATAAGCACAAAAAAAAACGATATTATTACATATATCAAAACAATATAGCCTATGTTTTTGTGATAAATATTTGACTTAGAGAAAGGGTTTGTGTTATCATTTTAATGACTTAATATTACTTAAAGGAGTGATTGATATGGATAATAATAAGATTCAAAAAATTTCCCACTATATAATAGTTCTTTTGCTCGTGATTCTTTGGTTTATTATGATGTTTTTTCCTGAGTACATGGATACTATGAATTTTAAAATATTTTTTTCTATTTCACTTGCTTGTGCCATGATTTACTCTTTCTGTAGAGAGAAATACTTTCCTATGAAAAAAGACTGTAAAATAGAAAAATTTGTTTGTACTTTTTTAATAATACTGCTTTTTTTGAGGCTTCTGTTTTTGAAAAATTAAGTGATAGAAATACTTCTGTCTACAGTTGAAGCGGCTATCCTTTGAGATAGCCGCTTTTTTCGTAAAAAATCATCTCTGGCTTTCTGCCGGAAGTCAGGTTACAACTTTCAAAAGTCTACAGCTTACAGAAACTTACTTCCTTCTCACATACTCTGTAAGCTGCCGTTCCAGCTCTTCCATCGTCTTTTTCGTCTGTTCATTTGTATATGGCACACGTCCGATGATCCGCTTTACATACTGCTCTTCTGCCACAATGTCCAGTGTCTCCTGAAAATTCAGATCATAAAAATATGCCACATAGGAAACCCAGTAATCCATCGGGGTTCTCCTGTCTTTGGAACAGATGCATTTTCCCGCAAATGCATCTTCACGTACTTTCGGTGAAATTGCGTACTTTCCCACCTCATCCGCAGACAGATCCAACAGCGTCTCCATGGCATCTTCCAGTTTCACCCGGCAGTTATCCAGCTTGTCTGCATCCCGGATCAATCTCGCATGAAGCAGCGTCCTCTCGTCTGTAATACCTGTCAGTTCGTAATCGCTGTGCTTTGCGATCGCAGTTCTGATCACATCGTCCCATGTATCTTCCTCAATAAACTGACGGATCATTCCCTCTTCAAATAAGACCTTTACTCCATAAGTTGCATGATCCATTGTATCAGCCTCAAAGCTGTTGAACCGCTTCAACTGTTCAAACCGTCCAATATCATGCAGCAGTGCGATCAGCTTCGCAAGTTCCATATCTTCTGCCTGAAGCCCCATCCGCCGTCCGATCTCCTCACTGCACCGGATCACACCATAGGTATGTACGATCTTCAGCTTTACTTTATCATTCTCACGGTCATATCCATTCAGATATTCCTCAAATACCGCCTTCACATGTTCAAAATCCATGATCTTCCTCACATTCTTCCTGACTTTCTCCTGCCAATTCAGCCGCTGCCTTTTCATCCTTCATCCGGTCATTTCACGATCAGATGATCTTCTTTTTCTTAAAAATATAGATACAGATAAGAATCACTATCACACTCAATGCCATAACTGCCGGATATCCATTATCCAGTCCCGGCATATCTCTGAAGTTCATTCCAAACCATCCCGTGATCAGGGTCAACGGGAAAAAGATCGTAGACAAAACGGTCAGGAACTGCATATTACTGTTCTGACGTGCATCGATCTGTGCCTGATACGCTTCTTTTACCTGCTGGGCATATTCCAGAAGATGAACAGTTCTGCTCATCAGACGATCTGCACGGTCAGACAGCGTACCAAAATATTTCAGATGCTTCTTCAGGAAAAATCCATTCTCATTTTCTTCCAGTTCTTTTGTCAGATCCATCATTTCATCATAATAGCTTCTCAGATTCAGAAGTTCTCGCCGGATCGGCATCAGCCGGTTCTGAAACGTCTCCGTATGCTCCTGCGTCACATCTTCTTCCATCCTCAGAAGCCTTCGCTCATATGCCACAAGCATTTCCTGATCCCGGCTCATAAACTCTGCAATAAAATTATAAAGAAACTGTTCCTTTGTCTCTCCCTGATGCATCCTCTTCCTCTGGATCCGCCGGATCAGCCGGAGTGAAAAATCTTCATCATCCACGATCACAATATGATAACGGTTCACAAAAAAGAACATCCTGTATCGACTGTTCAGTACATCCAGCAACTTCGGAATGCAAAGCGTTCCCGCAACGCACTCCTGCTGGTTTTCTATCTTACAGAATCCGATCTTTTCCAGGCGGATCTCATTTTCATAAATGATCCCCGCCCTTGCAAGCGTTTCCTCTGCGTGTCGTGCATCCGTCACAAACACCGCAGGGCTTCTCTCTGCTTCCCACTCTTCTATTTCTACAGGCTGCAGTTGTCCGCCAAATTTAAATATCATTCTACCACCTTATTTTCCGTCTTTATTGCAGCCCGGTCATATGCCTCCTGATAGAGCATTTCTTGTGAATTACATGGCTGTCCTTCGCATTTTATCATAGAATACTTTCCATGGTAATCCTCTGTTCTTGCTTTTTTATTATCGCTGAGCATCAGATCAAAAAGTCCACGGATCCGTTTCTTTATTTTTTCTGAATAAACCGGAGTTGCCACTTCGACACGCTTTACTGTATTTCTTGTCATAAAGTCGGCAGAACCAATATAATATTTCGTTCTTTCTCCACAGCCGAAGATATAGATCCTGGAATGTTCCAGGAATCTTCCGACAATACTGATGATATGAACGTTTTCCGTCTCACCTTTTATCCCCGGAACCATGCAGCAAATTCCTCTTATGATCATGTCTACTCTGACTCCTGCTTTAGATGCCTCAACCAGTTTATCAATGATCCTTTTATCCGTCAGGGAATTCAGTTTCAATCCGATATAAGCGTCTTCTCCCTGCTTTTTATGGCGGATCTCTTCGTCGATCAGAGCAATTACTTTTGACTGCAGACACTTTGGTGCAACCATAAGATGGTCTACTTCCTCAATGATCTCACCTTTTGTCAATGCCTGAAATACTCTGGCAGCCTCCATCCCAATCTGTTCATTTACCGTCATCAGGCAAAGATCCGTATACAGTCTTGCCGTCTTTTCATTATAATTTCCTGTTCCGATCTGCGTGATATATTCAATGCCTTTCTCACTACGCCTCGTGATCAGACAGAGTTTGGAATGTACTTTATAACCTTCCAGCCCGTAAATGATCTGACACCCTGCCTGCTCCAGCATTCTTGACCAACGGATATTGTTCTCTTCATCAAATCTTGCCCGGAGCTCCACCAGTACAACAACTTCTTTTCCATTTTCAGCTGCTTCGCATAATGCTTCCACTACCTTACTCTGTTTGGCAAGACGGTAGAGCGTCATTTTAATTGAAATCACACTTTCGTCCTCTGCTGCCTCTGTCAGCATCTTAAGAAACGGACGGATCGATTCGTAGGGGTAAGACAAGAGCTTATCTTCTTCCCGGATCTGATCCAGTATACTTTCATTTTCCCTGAAATCAGGACTTTTCTGTGGCACACGCTTTTCGTAGAAAAGCTCACTGTTCTTTCTCAGCAGATCCTGGATCTGAAAAATAAATGAAAGATCCAACGGTGCTTCACTCTTGAATACCCGGTCCGGTGTGATCTCCAGATACCGGCATAATGCCTCGATCACCGTCTGATCCATCTCTCTTGACATATCCAGCCGCACCGGTGAAAGTTTCTTTCTCTGCTTCATCAGATCTGCCATAAACTCCCGATAATCCAGATCTTCATCATACAGGGCATCTGCATCAATATCTGCATTCCTCACCACGCGGATCAGAGATTTCCCCTTGACTTTATAACCTTTAAATACTTTTCCGATATAATGGAGGATCAGTTCTTCCAGCAGCATATACCGTCCTTTTCCTCCCGGAAGTTCTATCATCCTTGGCAGCATATTATTACTGCACGGAATAATTCCAATCTTTTCCTTTTTATTTCTCGTTTCAAGTACTACGACTGCGTAGATTTCTTCATTCCTGAGAAAGGGAAACGGCTGTCTTTTTGCAACAATCGTCGGAGAACTCAGCGGCATGATCTCCTGGTTAAAATATGATTCCAGAAATTTCTTTTCATCCGGCTTTGCACTGGCAAAGTCAATTAGTTTAATTCCATACCCTTCAATCTTCTTCATCAGTTCTGTATATACCTGATCCTTCCGGCGGTTCAACTTCTTTACTTCCTTCAGAATTTCATGGATCTGTTCCTGTGCTGTCATATTCGTTTTATTTTCCCGGATTTCGTGATCCAGAAGCATCTGATCCTGCAATGATCCTACACGTACCATAAAAAACTCATCCAGATTACTCTGGTAGATCGATACAAACGTCATTCTCTCACAGAGCGGGACTTCCTGGCTCTCTGCCTCTTCCAAAACTCTTGCATTAAATTTCAGCCATGACAATTCACGATTCATATAAATAGATTCCATAGTATTCTCCTCTTTTATCCTGCATTTACTGTCAACAGACGCCTAAATTCTGCCGATTCACTTTATACTATCGGACCCTATGCTCGATCCGTATTATCTTTCTGTTAAATTTATGTAAAATCTGTCTTCTATTTCCGCTTTTTGGTCGCATTTCTCCACCTTCATCCGCATATTTTACTGCATTATCCACCAGAATCCCTGTCAGCTTTCGAATTACTCTCATAGCCCCGGATCTTCTCAAGGAAGCGTTCTGTAGGAATAATATTTTTAGGGTTACCCATCAGAAATTCCATCATCACCTCCGCTTATCTACAGCTTTTCTACAAAGCGGTATAATTCTTCCATCGTTCCCTGATAATCGGTCTCCACCGGAAGTCCCTTTTTATTTTCCATCGTATCCGTTACAAGAAACGTCTTCACTCCCAGCCTGCGGATGACCAGATCCTCTTCTACATCATTTCCGATCATCAGACATTCTTCCGGGTTCAGGTTGAATTTTGTCAGGATCTGCCTGAAATATTCTATATTCGGCTTGCTGTACCCGTTGTCTTCATAGGTTGTGATCACCTCAAAATCTTCTGCATCCAGTCCTGCCCATTGAATCCGATTCATTGTTGCACAACGTGGGAATACCGGGTTGGTAGCAAGATAAACTTTCATACCTTTGGACTTTGCCAGTTTCACGACTGCATCTGACAACTCTGTCGGCTGCGTTGCACTGACTGCCCGGTTAAACTCCCCGTCATAAAATGCATCTGCAAGTGCCTCGGACTCTTTTCTCGATACCGGAAGGCAGGGATCAATATAGGACCAGAAAGCTTCCCGGTTCGTCTGACTCCCATCATTCTTCACCATGGCCTCATATCCTTTCCATACTGCTCCTATAAATTTCTTTGGATCGATCCTGACTCCTGCCTCCAGATACGCTTTTGCCAAAAGCGGCATATAAAATTTTACAAATTCTTCCTGAACCATCGGCAGTAATGTCCCATCCAGGTCAAATAAAAGATGCTTGATCTCCATCACTGATCTCCCTTTCTTCTGCATGCTATTGTGGGTCTCAAGGTCATTCTACCACCAGTGTGCAAGCACACGTGGTTTCAGACCTTTTGACCCTGACATCATAAATTATAGTTTATTTTTTCTGTCTTCTCAACCTGTCTGTACTGAAGATATTCTAAAAATCTCTGTACCGCAGGCTGTGCTGTCTTCCTGCTTCTCATCGCCAGTCCGATATTCCGGTATGCCGGGATTTCCAGCTCTCTTGCCACGATCCTGTAGGGAATCCTCTTCAGGATCAGTTCCGGCAAAACACTGATCCCGAGTCCGCCCTCCACCATAGCCATGATGGCATAGTCATCCCACGTTGTAAAATGTACTTTTGGTGTCAGGTGACTTCTTTCAAAAATTTCCGAAACTTCTGCTTTTGCTCCTTTTTCCAACAGCATAAACGGTTCCTCGCATAAAGCACTCACCGGAATTTTCCGATATTCAGCAAGCGGATGTCCTTCCGGGAGTACGACCAGCAGTCTGTCCTGTTCCAAAAAGACTGTGTCCAGTTCTGCATGCGTCGGAAGTCTTAAAAAACCACAGTCCACTCTTCCTTCCAGAATCCATTCTTCGATCTCTGTATAATCGCCCAGCAACATCTCATAATCAATCTCAGGATAATCTTTCTGAAATTCCCGGATGATATTCGGCAGCCAGTGCGTAGCAACACTGGAAAATGTACCGATCCGGATCAGTCCTGACTTCAGTCCCTGCAGTTCATCCACTTCGGTCTGCAGCTTTTCATATTCTTTGCAGACATTTTCTGCATAAGGTAAAAGCTTCATTCCACTGCTGGTCAGCCTGACTCCTAATTTACTCCGCTCCAGCAGGATCACCTTCCATTCCTTTTCAAGATCATGGATCATCCGGCTGATCCCTGACTGCGAATAGTTCAGAATCTCTGCTGCTTTCGTGAAACTGCCACACGAAACTGTTGTTACAAACGCTTTATATTTTTGTATATTCATATCCATAAGCTTGCATTTTCTCCTTCACAATATTATAGTATCTGGTTTTGTCATATATATTATGAAAAACATTCGCTTTTGTAATCCATAACTGTATGATACGATAACTGCATTGAGGAATCAAGTTATTTTCAAGACAGACAAAGGAGATTATCATGGGACTTTATAATAACCGGATTGTAGTAAAAGTTGGAACTTCTACACTGACAAATGATGCAGGAAAAAGTGATCTCAGAACGACAGACCGACTGGTCTGCGTACTTTCTGATATCCAGAATATGGGATATGAAGTTGTTCTCGTTTCTTCGGGTGCGATCGCCGTCGGACGGAACAAATTAAATATGACCTCCAAACCGGACAGCATGCGTATGAAACAGGCTGCTGCTGCGGTTGGACAGTGCAGTCTGATGTATCTTTATGACAAATTTTTCGGAGATTATGACAAGACTGTTGCACAGATTCTTCTCAATGCGGAAGATATCGAACAGGAAGAAAAAAAGGAAAATCTTATCAATACTTTCAATGCACTTTTAGAGATGGGTGTGATCCCGATCGTAAATGAAAATGATTCCGTAAGTTATAAGGAAATCGAATCAGAAGACCGCCTTTTCGGAGATAATGATATGCTTTCTGCTGTCGTAGCTGTCCTCTGCCGTGCCAGACATCTGGTTATCCTTTCAGATATTGACGGATTCTACGACCATGATCCACGCCTTTACCCAAATGCAAAGCTGATCGAACAGATTGATACCATTGATGACAGTGTTTATGCACTGGCAGGCGGTGCCGGTTCCAGACGCGGTACAGGTGGTATGAGAACCAAACTTCAGGCTGCCGCACTGGCAACCTCCCAGGGAACCGATACCATCGTCACCAACGGAAAGCACCCTGAAGCTTTATATGATATTGTCAAAGGACTGCATGCCGGAACTTTATTCCCGGGGAAAATCTGATCTGTAAAAATCGGTTCTGTAATAAAATCGAGTATATCAAAAAATCCGGTCTTTTGACAGATCGGATTTTTATTTATGATAGAGATCAGCTTTCACGCAAAATAAAATTACTTTACACGGTATCCGGTCGTATTGACAACCGCCGTCAGATTTCCCAGTTCATCTTTCACCTCGATTTTGTAGTAACTGGTGGAGCGGCCATTTTTGATACAGACAGCTTCAGCAATAAGCTGATTGCCCTTCACACTTCCAAGATATGCGATATCTGAATGAAGTGACACTGTTCCCGTTCCCTGCCAGTTCGCAGCTACAGCAAAAGCGAAATCGGCTAATGTAAAATAAACTCCGCCCATCACTGCACCCATGGCATTGCGATGATGTGATCCAAGCTTCAGACTGCACTTTGCATAATGCTCCTCCACTTCCTCGATCACAGCTCCATTCTCCGTTGCAAACCGGTCATTTTCAAATAATTTTACCGTTTTCTCATCCGGCTTCATCCTCATTCCTCCATTCTCCATCCATCTTATCCTCTTCATCCCTCGCAGAAGTAAACGCATTCGCATAGGAGGAAAAATAAACAGCAAAAGCTTCCCGGATCTTCTGATCGTCATTTGCTGCCATCGCCTCTGTGACTTCTTTCAACCGCCTGCAGCTTTCCTTCTTATCTCCCATATGGGTGATCGCATACGCAGCATACCCATCCAGCATCTTTTTCTGCATCTGCTCCAGATAGGCATTCCCAAGGAGGCTGATCAGACGCTCATGGAACAGCATTTCCCATTCTGCCATTCTTCTTTCATCCGGTGCATTCTTCATTCCCTTTAAGATACGTTCCAGTTGGACGCTGGAAGGATCTTCTGCATCCTCTTCTGTGAGCTGTCCACCCTGCCGGTGTTCTTTCGCTGCAAGAAGAATCGTATTCTCTGCCATCATCATCTCAATCATATGAAATACATCGTGGATCTGTTCTCTGTCTAATACCACTGCCTGCATATGCCGGTTGGGAAGTCTGACCGCGAAGCCCTCCTGCACTAAATTCTGCAATGCTTCCCGGATTGGCATCCTCGATACACCAAGCCGCTCTGCAAGTGCTTCCTGTGCCAGTTCTGTCCCCGGCTTTATCTGGCCTGACAAAATCTCCTCTTTGATCGTCTCTACAATATAATCCTTTGTCGGTACATTCATCATCAATCCCATCTGTCTTCCTCCTCTGTATCCCATATCTTTCTATATTTTCATCTTCGGATCTATAAATGTATCCATTTTATGATACTTTCTTTTGTATCTACTTTATATGTCATATTGTATCCATTTTTATCTTTAAAGTCAAGATTAAATCAATTTAAATGCCTGCTTTTACATTATCTGTAAATATTTTTATTTCTTATTCAACTTTTTATTTCTTATTTCAGATTTTCTTTTTTCTTTCTCATATAAAAAGCAGCTATAGGATCGCTTTGCATCCATATAGCTGCCTTACTCTATCTGCTGCAGGTTCTTATGCTGCTGATTTTCATGCTACTGATTCTCATGTTGCTAAGAAATGCCTGCCCTTTATTTTCCTTCTTTCATATGCACTGTAAGCTGATTGAACGGAATCTCGATTCCTGCTTCATCGAACTGAAGCTTGATCTCTTCCAACACTCTCCATCGTGTAGTCCAGTATGCTTCTGTCTTCACCCATGCACGCAATCCGATCACGACACTGCTGTCAGCCAGTTCATCCACAAAGACTTTAATCTCCTCATCCTGTATTACATCCTTATCATTCAACAACATAGTCTCGATCAGACCCTTTGCCTTTTTCAGATCAGCATCATAGGCGATTCCGACTTTCAGATCTAACTGTCGCTCAGGACGTGCAGTCACATTGGTCAGACTGTTATCTGTCAGAATCCCATTTGGAACAATGATCGTCTTGTTGTCGATCGTCGTCATTCTTGTATAAAAAATCTGGATTGACTTCACTGTTCCTTCGATCCCGGCTGAATTGACCATAATATAATCGCCCACTTCAAATGGTTTTAAAATAAGGATCAGTATTCCCCCTGCAAAATTGGAAAGACTTCCCTGAACTGCAAGACCAATGGCTACACCTGCTGATGCAATCAGTGCCGCTACTGAAGAAGATTCCACACCAAATTTTGTAGCGATGAGAAAGATCAGAACTGCATACATTACGAATTTCAGCATAGAATCTACAAACTGTTTGACTCCCACATCTGCATTTGCTCTCTCCATTGATCTGGAAACAATCTTCCTGATCCACTTGATCACTTTTCTTCCGATCAGAAAGAAAATAATCGCAAACAAGACTTTCATTCCAAATGCGATCAGATTCGGAATATGATCATAAAAGTATTGTACAAACTGATTGACTTCATTCGCTGTATCTTTTGTCACTTCCTGTGCTGAATCCAACACATCACTGACGGAATCATTCGTAACCGTACCGGATGCTGCCAGATACAGACGCGGGATTGCACGCTGTAGCAGATTTCCTGTTCCTGTCATTTTTTCTTATTTCCTTTCTCATTCATTTTTTATCAGGCTTTTTCACTTTTCTGTTGCCATCAATACGCCGCAGTTTTTTCCTGCTGCTATTTCAATGCAAGAAATGCACAGAGATTACCACGCTTATTTCCCATCGTACGATGAGAATAAAGGATCTCACTGTTGCAGTGTGTACACACATTTGTAATCGCCATATGCTCTGCCAGAATCCCACTTTCTAAAAAGATCAGCTCATTGGCTTTCCAGAGATTCAACTGATATTTTCCATTTGCTTTCTTATAAAACAACTGTTCCCAGTTCTCCTTATCAAAAGCTTCACGGAATTTGTCGATCACCTCTTCGCTGACTTCATAGCAGTCCATACACACAGAAGGTCCTACCGCAGCCAGTATCTCTTCCGGTCTGCATCCAAACGTCTCCTGCATCAGCTCAACCGTATGCTTTCCGATCTTACCAACAGTGCCACGCCACCCTGAATGACTCAGTCCGATGACTTTTCTGACCGGATCAACAAAATAAAGGGGAACACAGTCTGCATATGAAGTCACCAGACAGATTCCGGGTCTGTCCGTGATCAGACCGTCCACATCCGTATAATCCCGTTCCTTTAAGATTCCCTTTCCCCGGTCTTCCTCCGTCACAATCCTGACATTTGTAGTATGCGTCTGCTTTGAAAGTACCATATCCTCACAGGAAACTCCGATTGCAGCTCCCATACGCCGGAAATTTTCACGGACTGCCTCCGGGTCATCTCCCCGTTCAAAACTTAAATTCATGGATGAATAATATCCCTTACTTACGCCTCCAAGTCTTGTAGAGAATCCATGTCTGACGATTCCCGTATTTTTAAAAAGCGGAAACTCCAAAAATGGTGTGACAGTTCCCGCTTCTTCCAAGATAGGTTCTTCATTTTTATATTTCAATCCTAAAGCCATTTTCATCCTCCAAATGCATTCTTTATCAGCGTGATCTTTGTCCCCTCGATTCCGACCACATCAAATCTGCACGGCACATCCTCCAGCTGCTGTTCTGTCAGATAATACATTGCCGTACGGAAGATCTTCTGCTGCTTTCTGGCATCCACCGCTTCCAGCGGACTTCCTTTCCGTTCATCAGCTCTGTATTTTACTTCACAGAACACGTAATACGCTCCGTCCTTTGCAATCAGATCGATCTCCCCAAGACGGCAGCGGTAATTAAACTGAAGAATCTCATATCCCATCTGCTCCAGATAAAATCCCGCTGCTTTTTCATAATCTGCTCCTGTCTTTCTCCGATTCTTCTGAATCTTTTCCATTCTCTTCTCCGTCATCTGCACTGAAACATTCATGATTACATGAAATTCTTTATAAATGTCCTTCGGTGGATCGGTGACGGACCATACTTTTGAATCGCTGCAATATGCTCTTTTGAGCCATATCCCTTATGCCCTGCAAATCCGTATTCAGGAAGAATTTTATCGTATTCGATCATCAGCCTGTCCCTTGTCACTTTTGCAAGAATACTGGCCGCAGCAATCGAAACACTCTTCGCATCCCCTTTAATAATCGGAACCTGCATGATCGTCATCTCCGGGATTGTCACCGCATCATTAAGCAGAAGATCCGGCTCTCTGGAAAGTTTTGATACTGCCTCCCGCATTGCCTCATACGTTGCCTGCAGGATATTGATCTCATCAATCCTTGCCGGGCTTGCCATTCCGATTCCTGTCGCAACTGCCTTCTCCATGATCTCATCATACAGTTCTTCTCTTCTTGCCGCTGACAGTTTCTTGGAATCATTCAGATATAAAATCTCACAGTCTGCCGGCAGGATTACTGCCCCTGCCACAACCGGACCTGCCAGTGGTCCTCTTCCTGCCTCGTCAATTCCACAGATGCACCGGTACTGACTATACTTTTCCTCATAAAAGTGCATCTGTTTCAGCCGTTCTCGTTCCTGCACAAATGCCGTCTGCTTTTTGCGGTAACGTGCCGCCAGATTCTGCACACCGATCCGGGAATCCTGCTCATAAAAACCGCAGAGTTTCTCCCAGCTATTTTCATCGGAATTTTCAAATTCTTTTTTTATCTCACTGATGCTTTTTCCCATTCTGTTACTCCTGTCCGGTCAGCTCATGACGGATCCATCCTATTTTTTCAAAAGGCCAGATCCTGATCCATGCTCTTCCTACAAAATCCTTTCCATGCACAACTCCCACATCCACGGAACGGCTGTCCGTGCTGTTGTTCCGGTTATCACCAAGCACAAAATACTCATCCACACCCAGCGTAACCGGCTCTGCAGCAATTCCGGCTTCTTCCATCACTTCATTTCCGTAATGTTCTTCCAGCTTTTCCCCGTTAATATAGACCGAACCGTCCAGGATCTGTACCGTCTCGCCGGGCAGTCCGATGATCCGCTTGATATAGTATGTACCTGCTTCATATTGATAAGGAAATACAATGATCTCAAATCTTTCCGGTTCCCGGAACTGATAAGAAATTTTATCAACGATCAGTTGATCCCCGTCAGACAATGTCGTCTCCATAGAAGACCCGCTTACCTGCGTCCTCTGTGCTACAAAGGTTACAAATCCCCATGCAATGATAACAACAATCACAATATATACCAGCCATCCTGCCAGTTCCTTTATAATTTTCCTCATACTGCCTCCGGAACTTCCAGTGTGATCCTGCCAAGCCGTCCGTTGCGGAAATCATCTAATAAGATGGCTGCCGCCTTCTCCGTATCAAATTCATTTCCCCGTACCAGACAATGTCTGCTCTGGGCAATCTTCTCAAGAACCTCAAACTTATCATCGGAATGCTCTATCGCATACTTTTCTTCCAGCACTCCCGGATAAGATCGGTTTATAAAATCCACCAGCTCGGATGCCAGTTCTTCTGTCTGAAGGATCTCATCCTTGATGGAGCCGATAAATGCCAGTTTCAGACCGACTGCCTGATCTTCAAATTTGGGCCAGAGGATTCCCGGTGTATCCAGTAACTCTACATTTTTATTCAGTCTGATCCACTGCTTCCCCTTTGTTACACCCGGTTTATTTCCGGTCTTCGCACAGGCTTTTCCTGCCAGGGAATTGATAAATGTGGATTTTCCAACATTCGGGATTCCTACTACCATAGCCCTGACCGGACGGTTCAGGATTCCACGTTTGCGGTCCCGCTCCATTTTTTCTTTACAGGCCTCCTGAATGACATTCTGGATCGATTTGATCCCGCCGCCCTTCCTGGAATTTACTTTTACCGCAGAATATCCTTTTTCTTTGAAATACTCCAGCCACTCATCATTTCTTCTGTCCTCTGCAAGATCTGCCTTATTCAGCAGGATCAGTCTTGCCTTATTCTTTCCTAATTCGTCAATATCCGGATTCCTGCTGCTAAGCGGAACCCTCGCATCTACAAGCTCAATGATCAGATCGATCAGCTTGATATTTTCCTGCATCATCCTTCGGGCCTTTGTCATATGACCCGGATACCACTGAAAATGCATACCGTACCCTCCTGCATCCTGTTCTGTCTATGATAAATGATTACTTTTTTACAATTCCAAAATGATCTCCTGATGTGGTATTGAACCATACTTTTCCATAAAGATCATCTTTTTTTACAATTCCAATATCTGAAGATCTGCTGTCTTCCCCGCCTTGTGGATTATCTCCCAGAAGGAAATATTCATCTGCTCCAAGCTTCACCGGTTCTGCTGCAATCCCGGCATCCCGGATCTCGGAGACATACTCATAACTCTTCAGTTCTTCCCCGTCGATATAAAGTTTCCCCTCTTTGATCTGAACTGTCTCACCGGGCAGTCCGGCTACTCTTCTGATATAAAAATGGACTTCTTTATTTCCATTCGGCCGGAATGCAACAATCTGTCCCCTGGATAACTCTTTCATATCAATCACCAGGCGATCCACAAGGACTACTTCTCCGTTACGGATCGATGGAGTCATCGCATCTCCTGAATTGCTGATCCGGTGTCCAAAAAATGCAACAAGCAACACTGCCACCGCACACGCCCCTGCGATCTCTGCTGCCCAGATGATAATCTGGCGGATCAGGCGTGGATTCTTCTTTTTTTCAAATTTTAACTTTTTTTTATTATCTTCAAATTTTAAATGATTCTTTTTCTTTTTAACTTTTCTCTTTTTTCCGCCTCTCTGCCTGCGGAAATTAATCTCCTGTCCCATACACGACCTCCCCTTATTTCGTCAGTGTATTCCCCGCTTTCCACTTTCGTCCGGTCTTTTCTTTCCCTTAAGTAGAAGAAAAGGGACAATATACAAATCTTTGTAATTGTCCCTCTCATGGTTACTATTTTGCTTATAGTTATTATTTAACTAATTCTTTTACCTTAGCAGCCTTACCAACACGCTGTCTTAAGTAGTTCAGTTTCGCTCTTCTTACTTTACCTCTGCGGATAACTTCTACTTTCTCAACATGTGGAGAATGTACCGGCCATGTCTTCTCAACACCGATTCCGTTAGAGGACTTTCTTACTGTGAAAGTTTCTCTTGCTCCACCGCCCTGTCTCTTCAGGACTGTTCCCTCGAATACCTGGATTCTTTCACGGTTTCCCTCTTTGATCTTAGCGTATACTTTTACAGTATCACCAACGTGAAATTCAGGTGCATTCTCTTTTAACTGTTCTGCTTCGATTTTCTTAATAATTTCGTTCATTTTCGTGTGACCTCCTTAATATTTGACGTTCTTAACACTCATTCTGTGCCAGAGGACCATCGCTCTTCTTTTCACAACTTTTGTAGTTTATCATACTTTTCTTATATTTTCAAGCATTTATTTTATTTTTAATCATTTATCTGGTCTTTCAGCCATTTTTTTTCTTTTTCTGTCAGATTACTCTTCTCCAACAGATCCGGTCTTCTCTCATAAGTACGGAGGATTGACTGTTCTCTCCGCCATTTTTCAATATTTGCATGATGTCCTGACATCAGAACCGGTGGCACTTTCTTTCCATGCCACTCTTCCGGTCTGGAATACTGCGGATACTCCAGCAGATTATCCTGAAAAGATTCAAACTCCGCAGATACATTGTTATGAAGCACGCCCGGTACTAATCTGGAAATCGCATCGACCATTACCATCGCCGGCAGTTCTCCGCCCGTCAGCACATAATCTCCAATCGATACATAATCCGTCACGATTTCTTCCAGTACCCGTTCATCAATTCCTTCATAATGTCCGCATAAAAGCACCAGGTCTTCTTCCTTTGCAAGTTCCTCCGCCATTCCCTGGCTGAACACATCTCCCTGTGGAGAAAGATAAACGACCCTGAGCTTTTTCTCTTTCACCGGCTCTTCTTCTGATCCAGTCACCGGTTTTTCTTCCAATTGTTCTGCTTCTGCCGGCTCTTCTGTCTCTGTCTCTGCCTCTGCCGGTTTTCTTTCAGCGATCTTTTTTCTGACAGCTTCATATGCCAGATAGACCGGTTCTGCCTGCATCAGCATCCCGGCTCCACCACCATAGGGATAATCATCCACACTTTGATGCTTATTAAACGCATAGTCCCTGATATTAACTGCTTCAATCGACAAAAGTCCGTTACTTATTGCTCTGCCTGTAATACTGGTATTCAGTCCCTGCTCTATCATTTCCGGAAAAAGGGTCAGTATATGAAAATTCATCAGATCAGTCCCTCCATCAGATGTACCGTCATTTTCTTCTCTTCCGGATCTACTTTCAGGATACACTCATGAATTGCCGGGAGAAGCACCTCTCCGTACCCTTCTGACTGTACGATATAAACTTCATTTGCCCCTGTCTCCATCACGTCCTTCAGTACACCAAAACGTTCTTCACTCTCGTCTGTATAGACATCCATTCCAATCAAATCCCCGATATAATACTCATCCTCTTCCAGTTCAACTGCATTTTCCCTGGCGACAAACAGACTTTTTCCTTTATATTTTTCAATGTCATTGATATCATTGATCCCTTTAAATTTCACGATCACAAACTGCTTAAAAAAACGGACTGACTGGATTTCAAGATCCAGCTTTTCTTTTCCTGTATCAAGGATGACTTCTTTTAATGTCTGAAACCTTGCAGCATCATCTGTTGTCGGAAAAACTTTTACTTCACCGCGAAGTCCATGCGTCGATGAAATGACTCCCACCTGTAAAAACTGCTCCATTGCCCTGTTCTCCTTTTGTTCACTCAATCTGCTCTGCGAAGCCCTGCATCTGTCCTCTTTCTGCTTCATCCCTGCCTTTTTCAGTTTTACCACAGTTTCGGCAGAAAAGAAAAGGGCAGTTCCATCCTTGCGGATGACTGTCCCTTCCTCTGTGCTGCTTAGATAATATCTACAACAACTTTCTTGTCTTCCTTTGCTGCTGCGGCTTTTACAACCGAACGAATCGCTTTTGCGATACGTCCCTGCTTACCGATCACTTTTCCCATGTCGCTTTCTGCAACATGAAGTTCCAGTACTGTGGTTCTGCTTTCCTGCTTCTCACTGACAGAAACTTCATCCGGGCAGTCCACCAAAGCCTTTGCGATTACTTCAACTAATTCTTTCATGACACTCGCACCTCCGTGGAGACAGAATAATTATTTCTCGATTCCTGCTGCCTTGAAGATCTTTCCAACAACTTCTGTCGGCTGAGCACCATTATTGAGCCATTTCTTAGCTGCTTCTTCGTCTACTTTGAATACACTTGGCTCCTGATTCGGATCATATGTTCCGATCTCTTCGATAAATCTTCCATCTCTTGGTGATCTGGAATCTGCTACTACGATTCTGTAAAAAGGAGCTTTCTTCTGTCCCATTCTTCTTAATCTGATCTTTACTGCCATTTCTTTCACCTCATCATTTTATTTGTATATTGTTAATCTATAATAAACTGTCCTGCCGATGACAGAAGGTTTCTTTATGCTGATTCAGGCACAGCACAAGCCACCGGCGGTTACAGCTTATGTGTCAAAAGGGGAGCCTGAACCTGCCCCTTTTTCCACCTTTTCCACCCATCAGTCCAGGAAGCTTCTTCATCATCTTCCTTGACTCGTTGAATTGCTTCACCATGCGGTTTACTTCTGCAATATCAACGCCTGCACCTTTTGCAATACGGTGCTTTCTGGAGGGATTTAAAAGATCTGGATTCCGCCGTTCCTCAGGAGTCATGGAAAAGATCATTGCCTCCATCTGTGCCATCTTCTTCTCACTTTCCTCCGAATCAAGATCCGGCATCTTTCCTGCCACATTGCCCATTCCCGGCATCATTCCCATAATGCTTGAAAGACCGCCCATCTTCCGCATCTGCTCCATGCTGTCGAGATAGTCCTCGAAGTCAAACTGGGCTTTCTTCATCTTGTCAGCCATCTTTTTGGCTTTCTCTTCATCCAGTTCTGCCCCCGCTTTTTCAATCAGGGAAAGAACATCTCCCATTCCAAGAATCCTGGATGCCATTCTGTCAGGATAAAACTGTTCCAGATCGGAAAGCTTTTCTCCCATACCGACGTAAAGGATTGGTCTTCCCGTCACTGCCTTGATAGACAATGCCGCACCACCTCTTGTATCACCGTCCAGTTTGGTAACGATGACTCCGTCGATTCCAATCTTATCGTTAAAGGAGCTTGCAACATTCACTGCATCCTGTCCGGTCATTGCATCAACAACCAGAATCGTCTGATGAACTGTCACCGCTTCTTTTATTTCCTGAAGTTCTGCCATCATATCCTCATCAATATGCAGACGACCTGCTGTATCGAGGATTACGATATTATTTCCATTCTTTGCTGCATGTTCCATCGCAGCTCTGGCAATATCTGCAGGTTTATTTTTATTTCCCATTGAGAAAACTTCCACGCCCTGCTTCTCGCCATTTATCTCCAACTGCTTGATCGCAGCCGGACGATACACATCACAGGCTACAAGTAAAGGTTTCTTTCCTTTTAACTTGAACTTTCCTGCCAGCTTTGCTGTTGTCGTGGTCTTACCTGCTCCCTGAAGACCAGCCATCATAATGACCGTAATCGCACTTCCCGGCTGCAACTTGATCTCTGTTGTCTCAGATCCCATCAGCCTGATCAGCTCTTCATTTACAATCTTGATGACCATCTGTCCCGGATTCAGACCGTTCATTACATCCTGACCGATCGCTCTTTCCTGCACATCTTTAATGAAGCCTTTTACTACCTTGAAGTTTACATCCGCCTCAAGGAGTGCCATCTTGACTTCCCGGAGTGCCGCCTTGACATCAGCCTCTGTCAGTCTTCCTTTACTACGCAGGTTCTTAAATACATTTTGAAGTTTTTCACTTAAGCTGTCAAATGCCATCCTATAACTCCTCTATGATATCGTCCGCTATCCGGCGAACCTTTTTCACGATCTCTTCTGGATCTTTTCCGTCCTCTTCCCACTCTGCCAGTGTCTTATCGATGAGACTGATCTTTTCTTTCACTGAAAGGAACTTTTCTACAAGATGAAGCTTTGCCTCATACCCTTCAAGAATCTTCTGACACCGCTTCACGAGATCATGCACCCCCTGTCGGCTGATGCCTTTCATCTGTGCGATCTCACTGAGCGAATAATCTTCCAGAACGACCTGCTCATATACATCTTTCTGATGCTCTGTCAGCAGTTCTCCGTAGAAATCATACAATAATGCCTGCTCTAAAAACTTATTCATTATCTTCACCTCTGCTATCATACAGGAAAGAATTCTTCTTGTCAAGTATTTTTTCTTTACATCTTACATTTCACCTTTCAATCTTTTTCCCCGGTGAATTTCCCCGGCAGATAACACCATGTGATTCCCTTATGAATACATTAAATAAAAAGGACTTTCCTATGAAATGGGTTAAACAAACCATTCATTACTGGTGCGACGATACCCGCTCAAAACATTGCCTGGGAAACGGGATCTGTGCAGCAATCTTAGATACCGGAATATCAGCCCACCCTGATTTTTCTGGCCGTATCCTTGATTTCCAGGATTTTACTTCTTCCACTCCCTCTGTCTCACTTCATGATGACAGTGGTCATGGGACTCATGTTGCAGGCATCCTTGCCGGAAGCGGTCAGGTCTCTTCCGGTCTTTATGCCGGTATTGCACCTGATACGGATCTTCTGATCTGTAAAGTCCTCGACCACGAAGGAAACGGAAACATCCAGACTGTATTGAAAGGGATCGACTGGATTTTGAAAATAAAAGATTCTTATCCTCTTCACCTTGTAAATATTTCTGTCGGCGGACGGCCCACACTTCCTCCCGGGCAGAAAAAACTTCTTCTTGATGCAGTGGAACATCTGTGGGATCTTGGACTGACGGTTGTAGTTTCTTCGGGCAATTACGGACCTCGCCCCGGTACGGTCGCTGTTCCCGGCACAAGCCCCAAAGTAATCACTGTCGGTGTTCCTGATACTTTGCCACTTTTTCGGACAGGACATTCCTCTTCCAATTATTCCGGCCGCGGACCGACCGACCACTGCATAAAGAAACCGGATGTATTTGCTCCCGGTACAGGAATCATCAGTTGCAACAGCCGTTATATTTCTTCCATGCAGTCTGCTTCTGTGCGTCCATCTCTTTTTCAACGTCCGACTTTCCTTTCTTCACAGCCCTATATTGCCAAGACCGGAACTTCCATGGCAACACCCGTCGTAACCGGTGCTATCGCCTGCCTGTTTTCCAAATATCCCGATCTTTCAAATGTAGAAGCGAAACTCCGGCTTCACAACTCCTGTCAGCCGATCCCCGGCACAGAATCCGGCTGGGGATTACTCCATGTTGCAAATCTGCTAAATTCTTAAATCCTACCGGAACACTTTTTTGTCTCCGGCATACTATAAAATTGTAAAATAAATCTATCTGGAGGATTTAACATGAGTGAATTAACAGCTACAAACTGCGGATGCGGATGTGACAACGGATGTGGTAACGGAATGAATTCCTGCTTATGGATCATTCTTCTTCTCATCTGCTGTGGCGGATGCGGCAATGGATTTGGATGCAACAATGGTTGTGGCGGCGATAACAGTTGTCTGTGGATCATCCTGCTTCTTATCTGCTGCGGTGGATGCGGCAACGGACTTGGTCTCAACAACGGTTGTGGTAATGGATGCGGATGCAACAGCGGTTGCGGATGCTGATTCTTTTGATTTTCTGAAACATTTCTGCTTTTTCATCATAAGTATTACTTTTGCAAGAGGGGACTTCTTCACCCCCTCTTTCTTTTATCACATACACTTCCTTCGAATCACACTTTGTATCTCTGCGTTCTGTTAGTTTACTTTTTTGTATCTTCCTTCGGATATTTACCGACCACCCAGCCTTCTGCTTCTCGCTTTTCTTCTTCATCTGTCTGATCCAGTCTTTTTCTGAGCATACATTCTTCATCCAGTTCATAGACTGCATTTCCTTCAATGATCAGTTTTCCTGACATCTGTTTTTCCTCTTTTCTTTTTATTTTGTTCTTTCTTATTATAGTATGAACATTTTTTTAAAAAGCTACGCATATATATTTACAACGCCGCAGTCAGGAACTCTTTTTATGGATAAACCTTCTCCCATGACGCTTCTTGATGAACTCACAACCCCGGTACAGTTTCGTATTCTGAAACTCCTGCTCCCTTTTTTTTCCTTTTCTCAGCAACGTATGCTTGCCACATGGATTAAATTTTCGGAGCTTCAGAGAACTTTGGAACTATTTTCTTCCAGGTATACTTTCTCAGAATCACCTTTAAAAGCACATTCCTTATCCGCTTCCTTTTCTTATGAAGAAATTCTTGAGGTACTCGCCCCTTATCTGACTGAATCTGAGCGTCAGATGAGTGAAAATCTGAAAAACATGAAAGAAATGCTGTCTATGGTGCAGTTATTTCAGGATTTCTCTCCCGACCCTGGAAATTGGGGATTCGGAAATAATTCTGAAAATGAATTTGAAAACAGGTTCGGAAATGGATTTGAAAATGAATCTGCAAACGAATTTAAAAACAAGTTCCGAAATGAATCTTCAGATCCGCCTCCACCGGAACCATCCTTTGAAAACACCCGGGACTCTCCTCTCAGTTTTCTTATGAATCTGCTTACTCCTGAACAACGCAACACTTTCAATACCTGTAATGAACTTTTTGCACATGCACTGACCCCTTCCACTGCGTCAGCCGATATTTCTCAACCGCTAAATCAGAAAGGAGATTTAACAAATGGAACAATGGATGAACCATCCTGCAATGAAATCAATCGACCCAGCCAAGCTGGAACTGATCAGACTGGCAGCACAACAGACCCAGGGCAAGACCGGACGCAATCTCGCCCCGGTCATGCTCAGTCTGATCACCAATGCCAATAGAAAAGGGCTTCGCTTTACTCCTGAAGAAGTTTCTCTGATTCTGGAAGTTCTAAAAGAGGGAAAGTCCCCAGAAGAGCAGGCTCAGATCGACCGGATGATGGAAATGACCAGAGCTGTATTCAGAAAACATCTTGGGTGAAATTTGTAGTTGTTGGGGAGATACGCTTGTAAAGAAAAAGACTTCTTTGTGACGAAGCGGACGCGAAAATCAGAGATATTCCTTCGCAGTGCAGGCCCGCTTTACCTCAGCCCGTTGACAACTTGTAACAGGAACGTGGAAACACTCGTG